>ENA-ORMO01000927-ORMO01000927.1-human-gut-metagenome-genome-assembly--contig:-NODE-927-length-36549-cov-6.716501_pt1 | contig 36549 bp, 33 predicted proteins | sample MGYA00242106_ERZ509001 | MGnify/ENA primary metagenome ERZ509001 (study PRJEB26280, sample SAMEA2338736) | human gut metagenome | biome: human gut; feature: human-associated habitat; material: faeces...
CAGACATAGAGTCTTTACCACCGATAGATGGAAGTCCAAATCCAAGCTGTGCTGCGTATGCACCAAGAAGTGCTGCAAACGGCTGGCTCCAGCGGCTTGGGTCTTCTGTCATTCTTCTGAAATATTCCTGGAAGGTGAAGCGGATCTTGCTGTAATCACCACCGGCAGCTACGATTCTTGCTACAGATTCTGTCACTGCATAAACAGCTCCGTGATATGGGCTCCAGCTTGACAGATATGGGTCAAAACCATAACTCATCATGGTAACAGTTTCTGTTTTTCCATTTAATACAGGCACTTTTGCTACCATAGCCTGTGTTTCTGTCATCTGATATTTACCACCGTATGGCATAAATACACTTCCTGCTCCAATAGAACCGTCAAACATTTCTACCAGGCCTTTCTGGGAACAGGTATTTAAGTCAGCCAGTGTTTTTAACCAGCGTTCTTTTACATCACAAACTTTTGCACGATCCAGAACATTTCCTTCTTTGTTTGGAATGTCTACGAACACATCCGTCTCCTGATGAGCACCGTTGGTATCTAAGAATGCTCTTGATAAATCTACGATGGTTTTTCCTCTCCAGTTCATCACCAGTCTTGGAGATTCTGTAACAACAGCAACTGGAATTGCTTCTAAGTTTTCTTCTTTGGCATATCCTAAGAAAGTATCCACATCTTTTGGATCAATCACAACAGCCATACGCTCCTGAGATTCAGAAATAGCAATTTCTGTTCCGTCAAGACCAGCATATTTCTTCGGCACCTTGTCCAGATCAATTTTCAGACCGGCTGCCAGTTCGCCGATTGCAACAGAAACACCGCCTGCACCAAAGTCGTTACACTTTTTGATAATGCAGCTTACTTCTTCTCTTCTGAACAGTCTCTGAATCTTTCTTTCTGTAGGTGCATTACCTTTCTGCACTTCTGCACCACAGGTTTCAATGGATTCTTCTGTATGTACTTTAGAGGAACCTGTAGCACCGCCGCAGCCATCACGTCCGGTACGTCCACCTAATAAGATGATGATATCACCTGGATCAGAGTTTTCTCTGATTACCGCTCTTCTTGGAGCAGCACCTAATACCGCACCAATTTCCATACGTTTTGCAACGTAGTTTGGATGATAAATTTCTTTTACATATCCAGTAGCAAGACCAATCTGGTTACCGTAGGAAGAATATCCATGAGCTGCACCGCGAACCAGTTTCTTCTGAGGTAATTTACCTTTCATAGTTTCTTTTACAGAAACAGTTGGGTCAGCAGCACCTGTCACACGCATAGCCTGGTAAACATAGGTACGTCCGGAAAGCGGGTCACGGATAGCTCCGCCAAGACATGTTGCAGCACCACCAAATGGTTCAATCTCTGTTGGGTGATTATGAGTCTCGTTTTTAAAGTTAATAAGCCATTCTTCTTCTTTTCCGTCCACATCTACAGGAACAACGATGGAACAAGCATTGATTTCATCAGACTCTTCCTGATCCTGAAGTTTGCCTTCTGCTTTTAATTTTTTCATAGCCATGAGAGCCAGGTCCATCAGGCAGACAAACTTGTCATCTCTGTCTTTATAAATCACCTGACGGTCAGCCAGATATTTTTCGTATGTTTTTACGATTGGTTCTTTGTAATCACCATCTCCAAAAGTAACATTCTTTAACTCTGTGGAGAATGTTGTATGACGGCAATGATCAGACCAGTAAGTATCCAGTACACGGATTTCTGTCATGGAAGGATCACGTTTTTCTTCGTTTTTATAATAATTCTGAATGTGAAGGAAATCTTTAAAGGTCATAGCAAGATTCAAAGAAGCATACAGTTCTTTAAGCTCATCTTCTGCCATATCAGCAAAGCCTTCAAAAATCTTTACATCTTCTGGTTCTTCAAAATTTGTCACCAGTGTTTCCGGTTTTTCTGCTTCTGCTTCTCTGGAATCTACTGGGTTGATGCAATGTGCTTTGATCGCTTCCAGCTCTTCAAGAGAAACATTTCCTTCAATCACGTATGTAGTTGCAGAGCGGATGATCGGATTCTCATCCTCTTTTAAAAACTGTACACACTGTACGGCTGAATCTGCTCTCTGGTCAAACTGTCCAGGAAGATATTCTACAGAAAATACTTTGGAACCTTCCTTTCTTTCAAATGTTTCTTTAAATAATACATCTACAGGAGGTTCAGAGAACACACAGTTACATGCTTTCTCAAAAATCTCATCTGAGATATTCTCTACATCATAACGAATCAGTACACGTACTGCTTCTACGTCCTGAATTCCTAAATAACCTTCAATTTCATGTTTTAATTCTTTCGCCTGTACTGCGAAATCTGGTTTTTTTTCAACATAGACACGTCTTACGTTGCTCATTCCGGCTCCTTTCTGCCCTCCCGGGGCATTGGCTTTTTCTTTTTACCAGTTGTAAAAATAGTTTATCATACATCTCCTTATAAGTAAAATTAATATGACTAATATTTTATATAATTTTTTCTAATAATATGCGCTATGTTACAATTAAAAAATCTGCTGTTTACTTATGTATTCTGTAATCAGCAGATTTTTCAACTTTAAGCATCAATACCAAAGGTACGTAAGTGTTCCATTGTTCCATATAATTTATGTAAATGAGCATATTCTTTTTCATCATAGAAGGAGCATTCACCCTTTGTATACGCTTTTGCTACTTCTAAAATAAATCTTGCAGCTTCATCTATAGACATCATATTAGTAGCTCCTGTTGCACATCCCGGAACTGCTGTTTCTGTTGTGATTGCTACACCTACAACTGGTGACGTTGTTGCTGTTGCCGGTTGCAAAATGCTATTTAAATGATACAAATTATTTCCATATGGTGTAATATCCTGCATACTTAATGCAAAAACCTTTGGAAGCTGTCCTGTAGTAATTTCCATAATACTTAAAAGATCTTCGCTAACCTTTAGAATATATCCATCTTTTACTGTTGGAGAAATAGAAAATCCTTTGTGATTCATAATCTTATTTCCTTTGGTAGTATCCACGGAAAGGATCGCATCTACAGATGCATCTACTTCGCTTTGATTCATCTGCGCCATGCTCACAGGAGAACCCATAAATGCAACTGGCTTATGAGGCTGTGTCGGTGCATCTGGACACACATGTGTAGATACCAGAACATCACCTTCTAAAAAGTCACCTTCCTTTTGCATTTTTAATAATTTTGCTGCTGTGGCTAATACGGTCAGCGCTCCGTCTCCATCAGAAACAAAACCCGTTCTTTCCGGTCTTGCCCCCAATCCCCCAAGTCTTCCAAGAAGTCCAATAGTAGGTGCAGTTCCTCCCTTTGATTTTCCATTTTTTCCAGGAATCATCACTTTAATCACATCTGTGCTCATTCCTTCTTCTCCTGTCAAAGTTTCCACTTTTACAGTACAATCTGATTTAATTCCCTTTAAAAATTCTGCTACTTTTTCTCCACTTGCATATGCAGAATCTAAAATTTCAAACATATCAATTATTTCTTTTACTAACATAGCCTCTCCTTACTGAATCCCCATTAAATCACACAAAGAAAGTATATAAATTTGTCCCGCATTTTTTACATCTTCAATATCTACTGTCTCATTATAAGAATGAATGCCAACCGTGTTCGATGGTCCATATTGAATTGTAGGAATACCCTTTTCTCTGTATTCCCTTGCATCGCTAGATGCCCACTGATATGCAGGTAAAACTTCAATTTTCCATAATTCTTCTGCATGTTTCTTGATTGCTTCCACAATAGCTGCATCGATTTCTGTATAGTTACCAAAACTTTGGAAATCTAATGTATATTCAATTCCCTCCATCTGGCTCTTCTTTACAATATTATCCACACAATCGCGAATTTCCTGTTCATCAACTCCTATTGGCAGACGCACATCCAAAACAGCTTCACAGTAATCAGGAACCATATTGGGCCTTACTCCGCCATGAATCATTCCTACATTTACTGCTACATGATCAATCACCTCTCCAGTACCTGCTCCATTTTTCTGTCCAGCAATCAATTTTGAATTAATCAATGCCTGTTTTTGATTTTCTCCATAATGTCCTTCAATTTTTCTAAGATCATCCAGATGCTCTAAAACATGAAAAAGTTTCAGAATCGCATTCTCGCCCTTATATCCAGCCAAACTTCCATGAGCAGACATTCCATGCGATTTAAAAATCAATTCAGCTTTTCCTTTTTGTCCAATTTCAATATTATCATGAGAAGTCGGTTCTCCTACCAAACAAGCATCTGCATTTTCTGCATAGCCATTGTCACATAACCATTTTGTACCAAATTCACCTCCACTCTCTTCATCTGAAACAATATGAAGACGAATATTTCCGTTCAATTGTGCACCTGATTCCTTTAGAATCTTCATTGCAAAAAGAAATCCAGCAACACCCGCTTTCATATCAGAAGTTCCTCTTCCTAAAATTTCTTTTTCTGTAATTTCTCCAGAAAACGGATCAAAATCCCACTGTTCTCGATCACCTGCTGGTACTACATCTACATGTCCATTCAAAATTACGCTAAACCCATCTTCTTTACCCATATGAGCCACAATACAAGGAAACTCTTCATTACATCCAACTTCTTCCCAGTCAATCCCTGCATCTTCAAGATACTTTTCCACAAAATCTATGACTGGGCGTTGACTTCCAATGGGATTTTCACTTGGTATCTTAATCAATTGTGAAACCAATTCAACAAGATCATCTAACTGCCCCTTCGCTCTATCTAAAATCTCTGCTTTTGTCACTTTACTCATGTTTCTCTTCCTTTCTTTTCTGTATCAATCTTTGTAAAGAAAACAAGCTACCTTATGTTTATCTGTTATCTCTTTTAATTCCGGCTTTTCTTGTTTACATCTCTCTTGACAAAATTCACATCTACCTGCCAATGGACATCCCTTTTGTTCACCAATTGGACTTGGTATTTCGCCCTTTAACACAATACGCTCTCTTTTTTCAAGTGGAGATTCTGGCGGAATAGAAGATAATAGTGCCTTTGTATATGGATGAAGCGGGTTTCTATATAATTCTCCGGCTTCACAAATTTCTACCATACTACCTAAATACATAATAGCAATTCGATCACTGATATGTTTGATAACACTTAGGTCATGAGAAATAAACACATACGTTAATCCATATTCTTTCTGAAGTTTATTAAAAAGATTCAACACCTGCGCTTGTATGGAAACATCCAATGCTGAAACAGGTTCATCGCACACAATCAACTTTGGATTCAAAGACAGAGCTCTAGCAATATTAATTCTTTGTCTTTGTCCACCAGAAAATTCATGAGGATAACGGTGTACATGCTGAATATCCAAACCAACTGTTTTTAATAACTCCAAGGCTCTTTCTGACCGCTCTTTTTTACTATCTAGTACCTTGTGCGCAATCATTGGTTCTTCTACCAATTTACCGGCTGTCATTCTAGGGTCTAAAGATGAAAATGGATCCTGAAAAACCATTTGTATATCTTTTTTTATTTTCTTTAATTCTTTTCCCTTTAAACCAAGGATATTTTCACCCTTGTATTCTAAAGTTCCACTTGTTGGTTTATGAAGCTGTACCAGACACTTGCCAAAAGTAGATTTACCACATCCAGACTCACCAATAATCCCTAATGTTTCACCTTCATATACATCTAAAGAAACGTTAGATAATGCATGAAGAATTTGTGGTTTTTCACTTAATTTCCGACTCTTGATTTTAAAATCTTTGCTCAGATTTTGAATTTTTAGAATCACCTTTTTCTCATCCATTTTCCTTCACCTCGCCTCTTCTTAGTTGTTCCTTTTTATTCTGTCTGTGACAGGCTACAAAATGCCCCTCTTCTAACTCCATCAGCGGCGGTACCTCTTTACTGCATATTTCAGTGGCATACTGACAGCGATTACAAAAATTGCAACAATTGCCTGTCAGACGCAAATCAGGTGGTGTACCAGGAATGGTATTTAATTCCCCTTTTACCTCATCACTCAGTTTTGGCATAGAATCTAACAGCCCCCATGTATATGGATGCATGGGATTTAAATACAGATTCTTGGCAGTGGCATACTCTACGGTTTTCCCTGCATACATAACCATAACTGTATCACACATTTTCCATACAACACCTAAATTATGTGTAATTAATAAAATGGATGTATCCATTTCCTCCTGCAATTCTTCCAGTAACTCCAGAACCTGTGCCTGCACGGTTACATCCAATGCTGTAGTTGGTTCATCTGCAATAATCATTTTGGGTTTACAGCACACTGCCATTGCAATGATAACTCTCTGACACATACCTCCAGAAAGTTCATATGGATAGGATTCCATTCTTTTTTCTGGCTGTGGAATCCCTACCTTTTTCAGTGCATCAATTGCCTTTTGTTTTGCCTCTTCCCTAGTTACATCTTGATGAGCACAGATCATTTCCACCATCTGATTCCCAATTTTAAACACAGGATCTAAAGATGTCATAGGGTCCTGAAAGACAACGGCAATATCCTTTCCTCTATAGTTCAACAATTCATTTTTGTTTAATTTCAAAATATCTTTTCCATCAAAATGGATCTCACCTTCAACAATTTTTCCTATTTTAGGAAGAAGACGAATGATGGAGGAAGCAGTCACACTCTTTCCTGAACCAGACTCTCCCACGATTCCCATGGTCTCTCCTTTATTTAAAGTAAAACTAACACCGTCAACTGCTTTTGAAACACCGCTGGCGGTAAAGAAATATGTTTTTAAATCCTTCACAGTAAGCAATTCTTTACTACTCATATGTTTCCCTCATTCTTCCTTCATCATCTTTTCATCTTCGGATCAAGCACATCTCTAACGCCATCTCCTAAAAGGTTAAACCCAAGAACAGTAACCAAAATAAATACGCCCGATATAGTAGCAATATGAGGTGCTGTATTTAAGCAATCTCTACCAGCACGTAAAATATTTCCCCAGGAAGCAGTTGGCTGCGCAATTCCCAATCCTAAAAAACTTAAGGTTGCTTCTGAAATAATCGCACCTGCAATATTCAGTGTTGCATAAACGATAATCGGAGAAATCGTATTTGGCAAAATATGCCCAAACAACATTCTCATATTTGAAATACCGATTACACGACCTGCATTACAATATTCTTCATTTTTAACAATATGTACTTGACCACGAACTACTCTGGCAAATGTAGGAACATTTCCAATACCTATAGCCAAAATAACATTTTGCAGTCCTGAACCTAAAATAGTCATTAAAATAATTGCCAAAAGAACAAATGGAAAAGCAAGCATACCATCCATAATTCTCATAATAACAGCATCTACAACCCCACCTGCATAGCCAGAAATAAGACCAAGAAGAATTCCAATGACACCTCCAACAATCGTTCCACCAATTGCAGCAATTAAAGAAATTCTGGCACCATAAACTACACGAGAAAACAAATCTCTTCCAAATTCATCTGTGCCAAACAGGTGCCCATTTTCCCCCAATCCTAAATAAGTCTCAGATGGTTTAATTGCATTTGGATCATGAGTAGCAAGCAAAGGTGCAAAAACAGCTAAAACAATCATAAATACCACTATCACCAGACCAATCATAGCTGTTTTGTTTCTCCGCAATTTATTCCAAACATTATTTGATTTTCGTTCTTTTTTTACAAGTTGGGAATGGGCTTCAATTCCCATTTTTTCTGTCGTATAAGTCTTTTCCGTCATTTACTTTCCTCCATTCCCATTCTCATAATTTACTTTAGGATTAATCATGGTATAGACAATATCTACCACCAGGTTGATTACAACAAATACGATTGCTGTAAACAAAACAACCCCTTGAATCAATGCATAATCTCTGTTATCAATCGCACTTACGATCATAGTTCCCATACCAGGCCATGCAAAGATGCTTTCTGTTAAAATTGCTCCTGTAAATGCTGTGGCAAGCTGAAGACCTAAAACAGTTACAATCGGAGGTAATGCATTCTTTAATGCATGTTTCCATATAACAACACTTTCTCGAAGCCCTCTTGCTCTCAGCGCCCTAATGGAATCATTATTTACCACTTCTAACATGCTTGATCTGGTAATTCTGGCAAATGTAGCCATTGGAATTGTAGACAGACAAAAACAAGGCAGAATCATATGGCTGATTACATCCCACAGACCATTTCCCATATCTCCCATTCCCATAGCTGGAAGCCATCCCAGATTGACACTAAACACTAGGACTAGCATTAATCCCATCCAAAAAATAGGCATAGAAACACCAATCAATGCAATTACCATAAAAATGTAATCCAACATGGAATATTGTTTTATTGCAGAGATAATTCCTGCCATCACGCCTAAAACAAGCGCAATCAAAAGACTTGTCAAGGTAATCAAAAGTGTATTTGGCACTCTTTCCATAATCAACTCTATCACTGGTTGGTTATAAGAATAAGATTTCCCAAAATCCCCTGAAAGAATCTGTTTCAAGTACATCATGTACTGTTCACCCTTACTTTTGTTAAGTCCAAGTTCTTCTTCCAGTTGTTCTACAGCTTCCTTGGGTGCTTGCGGACCTAACATTGTAAGTGCAGGATTCCCTGGTATCATGCGAGTAAGAATAAATGTAATCGTAATTACAATAAAAAGTGTCGGAATACTCTGCAAAACCCTTTTCAGTATTGTTTTTAGCATACTCTGCCTCCTTAACTAAACGTCATCTATCAAAATCTGTCTCACTCATTGCCCCTAAAACAGGCATTGAGTGAGACAGATAAAATTATTTATTGAATAACCCAAACATTTTCTTCGTCTGTAACTAATTTTATAGTACCGTCAGACCTTTGATTAAAATCCTGAACTCTTGGATGAACTCCCATACATTCGTATGGATTTCCATAAAAGATTCCTGTATCGTCATTTGTAATGATTTTTAATACTTTTTTATATATTTCCGCACGCTTTTCTTGATCTGTTTCAATCAAAGCATCTGCCAATAACTGATCTACTTCTGGATTATTATATCCCTGTCCATTTCCAAGTGTACCAATTGCATCTGATTTGAACATCTTATCAAAGAAGAAATATGGATCTGGATACCATAACCATCCCATTGCAAAGATATCTGCCTGTCCAGATGCACCAACCTCGCTGAAAGCACCCCATTCTACGGTATTAATATTTAAATCAACGCCTACCATCTTCCAATATGACTGAAGAATTGTTGCCGCTTTCTGACGGAATGTTTCATTTGTCACATAAATATCCAATTCCATTCCATCTGCATACCCTGCTTCTGCAAGTAACTCTTTTGCTCCTTCCGGATCGTAGGATGGAACATCTGCTTCTACTGCTTCATCATATCCCCATGATGCTTTTGGTAGTGGAAGACATGCTTCTTCCCCTTCTCCATACTGGAATACACCTGCTGCTAACTCTTTGTAATCAACTGCTTTTATCAATGCTTCTCGAACCTTCGGATCTGCAGTTGGTCCATTTACCATATTGAAATATGCATAAGTAATCTGAATACTAGGCTTCTTTAATAAATTGATTTTTTCATCCTCAGCAACAAGTTTTACAGATTCACCAGAGATCTGCATAGCGATATCAATCTCACCAGTTCTTAAAGCATTTACTTCCTGGTTCTGATCTGTGATTACTTTAAAAACAACACGATCTAAGTTTGGTTCACCAAGAAAATACTTTTCATTTTTCACTAATTCTGTCTGTTGATCCAAACTGAATTTTTCCATCATGAAAGGACCCGTACCTACTAAATGATTACCAAATTCGTCGCCCCAACCTTCTACTTCTTCTTTTGGAACAATTCCGTTTCCAATATTTGTTAATGCAGTCATAAATACGGCACTTGGTGCTTTTAAAACAGCTTTCACATGAGTCTCATCCACTGCCTCTGCATAATCTAACATATCAAGACGCTGTAAAGCCGATTCTTTTGCAGAACGATTTAAACTGTAAGCAACATCTTCTGCTGTCATTTTTCTACCATCTTGGAATTTTCCGGGATGAAAATACACATCATCACGAATGGTAAACAGATATTCCATTCCATCTTCACTTATGGTCCATTCCGTTGCAAGCGATGGCTTAATATTTGCAATTTCTTTATCATATGTTACCACTGTATCACATACCTGATAAAGAATCTGTGCCTCGTAAGTTCCTGTATATTTTACAGGATCAAGATTTTTAGGCGAAGAGATCAGTGCAATCTTTAATTCTCCACCTTTTGTCACTTCATCTGGAACATCAATAGATGCTTCTTTATTTACAATTTCTTCTTTGTTCTCTGCTGTCTTCCCTTCTTGCTTTTCTGTTTTTTCTTTACTTCCACAGCCCGCCACTGACATAGCCATAACTGCTGCAAGAACGATAGCAATTACTTTCTTCTTCATCTCATTTCCTCCTTTAGCAACAATTCATTATCTCCATAATCTTTCATAAAAAGATAACATATCCCTTCTTCCTTTTACAAGATTCGTGGTGCACAAATTTAAATCGTTAAATTGTGCACCACGAACAAATAATTTCTCATCTTTTTAATTATGATTCCATGTAAGCCAATATTTTCATTACTAAATTTACTTGAAACAACACATCTGGATCATTTAAATCAGCCCCCGTTAATTGTTCAATTCGCCTAATACGATAAGCTAATGTATTTCTATGAAGAAACAATGTCTCCGCTGTTTCTTTTCTTGCGCCATGATGCTCTGCCAGTGTTTTAAGCGTCTCCAAAAAAGGAGTTCCATACTTTTCATCATGCATCTTCAATTCCAGAAGTGTCTCATCTACAAATTCACGAAAAATATCCATTTTTGCCATTTCAAAAAATGCCTCTTCTAATCGAAGATCTTCAATAAAACAAATCTCTCTCTTTCCTCTTTTCTTACCAATTGTAATAGCAGTCCTTGCTTTCTTATATGCCATAATAAAATCATGATAAGAAAAAATCTCTGTAGAAACTCCGATTGTAATCCATGCACCATAGTTTTTATAAATCTGTCTCTGTATTTCTTTCATACACTTCAAAATTTCGCTTTTCTCAATGTCCTTTGTAAACAGACAATGAAAACTATCACTCTTATTTCCAACAAAAAAACATTGTCTGTGCCTTCTCAAGACATCTTTATGAATCTGCATAATCTCATCTTTAAAAATATTTACTTCAGCTTCTGTTTTATTTCGAATCACTTTTTCAAACTCATCAATATCTCCAACCACCAATATGTATGAAAAAGAAGGCCACTTCAGCCCTCTAGCACGTTTTACAGCATCTTCTTCTGTCTGAATATTTCCACTAATTAAATCAAAAAAAAAGTTGTTATCTTGGTAATATTCTGTTTGTTCTACCAAACCCTTTTTAGAAAACTCCAAAGCTAGATAAACGCCTGCTTGCCTTAATGCAATTTCACTCATTTCATCAAACTTTCCTTTTAAACCTACTGCATAAAGAAATCCATTGCATTTATTTTTTACGTATATCCCCATTGCACGTATTTCCCACTCTCCTGCTGATGCAGCCACGATTTCATCTTTGCTTTTCTCCACATACTCTTTTAACTGCTTCTGTATAGTTGTATCTTCATAAGCATTTTTTGCTAACCATCGTTCTGCACCTTCTCCTTCCGGATAGCACCCTAATAACATTTGTCTATGGTCAGCAACCAGAATTACACACCCTAGCATTTCTCCTAAAACAGCACAAATTTCCTGAAATCCACCACCCTCAATCTGTATTTCAAGAAATTTTTCATTCATGGCTTTATTAAATTCTAACTTTTGATTTTGTGCATTCACCACTTTTTTCATTAAAGGATTTGCGAGATTAATAAAAGCCATATCCCGTGGTACCTCAATTACAGGAACCTGCAATTCATTTGCCAAATCTTTTATCTTTTGTGTGATTTCTCCAAAAAATTTTGTCTTTAGTGCAATACCAGAGGAACCTGCTTTTGCCATAGCTTTAATAATATCTAACAATACCCCTTCGTCACGATTCATGGCATATCCTGTAGTAATCATCAACTCATTTTTTTTAATCCATGGAATAATATCAGGAACTTCCATGGCATCAATATAAAGTATCTCTCGATCTACTCCTTTATTTCCTGCAACTAATCTACATTCTTTCCATTCTTCCATCTTTAAAACATCACTTATATTTATAGACATCTTACATTCCTACTCTTCATTGACTTTTTTTCTTGTAACTTTTATATTATAACATGAATACATATATAATTGGAGATTTAATCTATGGATATCAGTTTTGAACTTTATAAAGTTTTTTATTACGTAGCTACCACTCTAAGTTTCTCCGAAGCATCCAGACAACTCTATATTTCCCAGTCTGCGGTAAGCCAGTCTGTGAAATCATTGGAGCAAAAATTGGGACATGCCCTGTTTCACCGGAGTACAAAAAAAGTCGCCTTAACCCCAGAAGGAGAATCTCTCCTGCGACATGTGGAACCCGCAGTAAACCTTTTATATGAAGGAGAAAATCAGATTTTGAATTCTCCTTCCCTGGAAGCACCTTTGCGTATTGGAGCCAGTGACACCATATGTCGCTATTTTCTGGTTCCCTATTTTCAGCGTTTCCACCAGGAATTTCCAAACATCCACATAAAGGTTACAAACGCAACTTCAAAAGATTGCGTATCCCTTCTCCACAACAACAAGGTAGACTTTATTGTGGCAAACACACCAAATCCCTATTTAACAGAAAAAGATACCTTCTACGTTATTCGAGAGTTTCAGGACATTTTCGTGGCAGGTAAGAAATTTTTCAACTTAGAAAACCAGGCGCTGTCCTTACGGGAATTAACCCGTTATCCTATTCTTATGTTGGATAAAACCAGCACTACCAGTGAATTTCTCCACCAACTTTTTGTAAAACATGGTCTATCCCTAACACCAGAAGCTGAACTTTCCAGTAATGATCTTCTCTTAGATTTTGCTCACATTGGCCTTGGTATTACGGTTGTCCCTGATTATGTATTAAAACATCGTCAAAAAGAATTTTACCCTCTAAACATACAGGAATCTATCCCCAACAGAAAGCTGATTCTAGCATATCAATCCCAGCTTCTATCTTCCCCTGTCTGCGAAAAATTCCTTCGCTACCTGTTGCCGGATATACAACTCTAAATGCAAAAAATCACCCCGAAAACCAGTACTATACGGATTTTCGGGGTTCTATTTTTATTCTGCTTCTGCAATCACTTCTACTTCACAAAGCACATTTTTAGGTAATGTTTTCACCGCCACACAGGAACGTGATGGCTTTCCCGTAAAGTATTTACCATACACTTCATTAAATGCTGCGAAATCTCCCATATCTGCTAAAAAACAAGTGGTTTTTATAGTCTTTTCGTAGCTGCTTCCTGCTGCTTCTAAGACAGCACCCAGATTTTTCATAACCTGCTCTGCCTGTTCTTCAATAGTAGCTCCCTGGATTTCGCCTGTTTCTGGGTTTAATGGAATCTGTCCTGATGTAAATACCACGCCCTTCACTACCATTGCCTGAGAATATGGTCCGATTGCTGCCGGCGCTTTTTCTGTACTGATAACTTTCATAATGCCATCCTCCTGAAGTTCTTTTCCATTCATTATAGTACACTAAAAAGCACACGGCAAGTCCTTTCCATCATGGATTCCAGAACCGTTTTATCTTCTCTCCCACCTGAGAAACCGTACATACCTCGTATCCTTGCCACTCTGGAGGAAACAATTCCTGATAGGAATGTTGTAAAAACCGTTCATCCAAAAGCAGCACTACCCCCTTATCCGTTTTGGTCCGAATGACTCTGCCTGCTGCCTGAAGCACCTTATTCATCCCAGGATAACGATAAGCATAAGCAAACCCCATATTGCCTTTTTTGTCATAATACTCCTTTAAAATTTCCCGTTCACTCCCCACCTGGGGCAATCCAGTTCCAACAATGGCTGCGCCAATGAGTTTTTTTCCTGCCAGGTCAATTCCTTCTGAAAAAATGCCTCCCATCACACAAAAACCTGCTAAAGTCTCCTCTCCTTCCTCCTGGAACTTCTCCAAAAACTCTTCCCGTTCCTGTTCTGACATGGACGGCGTCTGATACAAACACCGAACCTTACTATTATTTTTTTCTAACTTTTCTTCCAATATCTGGCTGATATCTTCCATCATGCGATATGATGGAAAAAATACCAGGTAATTTCCCTTCTTCCCCAAAAGCATCTGCAGAATATATTCTGCCATTTTCTCATATTCCGCTACATCTCTTCTTGTATATTTGCTGCTCACATCTCTTGCCACCAAAAGTTTTAAATGCTCTCTTGGAAATGGTGAATTTGCATAAATGGCATAATCATCTTCCCGCATACTAAACAAAGACCGGTAATAAGGAAGAGGCAAAAAAGTTCCCGAAAAAAACACCGTACTTTTTCCTTTGTTTAAACAATCTTGCAAATTTCTTTTTGGATTAACGCAAAAAAGTGTAATCAGAAAATCTCCCTGTTCCCCATAATGCGTATATATGACATAATTCTCATCGGTAAGATCATACATATTTAAAAAATGGCGCACCTCAAAAGAGAATTCTAAAACTGCCTTCTGCACTTTTTCATCATGTTCCTGTTCCAAAAAATGCTCCATTTCCCCTAATAAATTCATAAGCTGCAGAGAAAAGCCGGCAATATTTTCCAATACTTCATAATCATCACATTCCCTTTTATATTCCAGCAAATGTTGATTACATTTCTTCAAAAGCCGGTGTAATTTTCCACTTACTTCTTTCACCATTCTTGCCAGTTCCAGAAAATCCTCTTTGCACAAAGTTGCGCTGTACATCTTCCTTCCCCGCTCCACTAGATTGTGAGCCTCGTCAATGAGAAAAATATAGTCTCCTTTCACACCATCACCGAAAAAACGTTTTAAATGTACCTTAGGGTCAAAGACATAATTATAATCACAGATAATAGCATCCACCCAGTTAGACACATCCAAACACATTTCATAAGGACACACCTGATAATGTTCTGCCTGTTCCAGAAGTTCTTCCCGCAATAATGTATCCCTGCTGTTTAAAAGCTTAAACACTGCATCATTGACACGGTCAAAATGCCCCTTAGCATAGGGACATTTCTCTGGATTACACTCTGTTTCCTCACACAGACATAGTTTTTCTTTTGCTGTAATACTAAGAGTCTTATATGAAAGTCCTTTACTCTTTAAAATAGCAAAAGCTTCTTCTGCCACAGTTCTGGTAATCGTCTTTGCCGTAAGATAAAAAATTTTATCCCCATATCCTTCCCCTACAGCTCGCACAGCTGGAAAAATAGCCGCCATGGTCTTCCCAATACCTGTAGGAGCCTGAATAAAAAGCTGCCTTCCCTTATGGATGGTATGATAAACTCCCGTTACCAGTGCTCTTTGTCCCTCTCGGTAAGGATAAGGAAACTCTAACCCCTCCATGGAAATTTGCCTTTCCCTTCTCCTTCGATACTGAAATTCCGCCCATTTATAATACTCTGCCATTAAATCCTCAAACCATTTTTCTAAATAAGAGAGGCGAAATGTTTCCCTAAACCGTTTGATTTCTTCTGTTTCAATCTGGCAGTAGGTCATCTGCACCTCAATACTCTCCTTTTCCAGAGGTTTCCCATACATATAAGCATAGCACATAGCTTGGGCCTTATGAACACTTATGGGCTCCTCTAAATAAACAAGATCCATATATACGCCTTTGATTTCATCAATAACTGTGTGCCCCTCTTCCTCTATGATTCCATCCGCCCTTCCTTCCACACGAATGATAAATTCATCATACTCTTGGTTCCATTGTAGTGGCACTTCAGCTCGGTAAGAGGCTTTCATCTGTTTTTGTATTTTTCTATGTATTTTACTGCCCTTTAACATGGCTTCCTTATCTGCTGCAAAGCTTCTTCGATTATCCAGATTCCCACTTCTCAAAATAAATTCTACCAGATTTCGGACAGAGATTTGAATCATTTCTTTTTTTTCCATGTCTCTATTTTAGCACAGTTTTTCTCTTGAAAAAACAAAAAACGATTTCTTTTGGAAATTCTTCTCTTCCAAAAGAAACCGTTTTTCTATTTTACTATTTTTATATCTGAGGAAGGTATTCTCCTGCCCCTGACAGATAAGTATTCAGAACACCCGCAAACTGACCTGCATCCACAGCCGCTGCAATATCAGAATCCAGAGGCATCTTTCCAATCACCGGAACCTGTACTTCCGCTGCTGCCGCATCAATTTTACTCTCACCAAACACATAAATCTTCTTGCCGCAATCTGGACATTTCACATAGCTGTAGTTCTCTACCAGACCAAATACTGGTACATGCATCATTTCTGCCATATTGTAAGCTTTTTTTACAATCATCTGTACCAACTCCTGAGGAGAAGACACTATAACGATTCCATCAATTGGAAGAGACTGGAAGACAGTAAGAGGCACATCTCCTGTTCCTGGTGGCATATCCACAAAAAGATAGTCCAGCTCGCCCCAGATTACATCTGTCCAGAACTGTTTTACCATATTAGCCAGAATCGGTCCTCTCCAGATAACAGGAGCATCTTCCTGAGGAAGCAGCAGATTAATAGACATAACCTTAATGTCATTCCCTGTTACCATAGGATAAATTCCATTATCATCTGCCACAGCAGAACCTTTCAACCCATACATTCTTGGAATAGAAGGGCCTGTAATATCTGCGTCCATAATTCCTACACGGAAGCCCTGGTACGCCATTTCATTAGCTAAAGAAGCTGTTACCATGGATTTACCAACGCCGCCTTTTCCACTTACTACTCCAATTACTTTTGTAATTTTGGAATGCGCATTTAACTGTTCTTTTGGAACGCCATTACCTTTTGCATGACTGCATCCAGCACAGCTTTCCTTATCGCAAGACTTACTGTCACATTGTTTCTTTTCTTCGCTCATGTTTCCCTATCCTTTCTTTTGTCATTTATCATTTAATAAAACGGTCAATCGCTTTATTCAATTCTTCTAAAGCTTCATGGTCACCGCTTTCAATGGCATCTACGATACAGTGTTCAATATGATCCTGTAAAATCACTTTTCCTGTATTATTAATGGCAGCTTTCACTGCAGACAGCTGAATGAGCACCTCACTGCAGTCCCTACCTTCTTCTACCATTCTGCGGATGGATTCCATATGGCCAATTGCACGGGAAAGCCGGTTCAGCACAGCTTTGGTATGCATATGGCTATGAGTATGTCCATGGTGATGCACGACAACCGTTCCATCCTCCAGAACATGGGTATGCTCCTGCCCTTTTTGATCCATTTCTGTGTCCTCCTCTCTCGCACTTCTTCCATTATATCAAACCTCTCTGAAAAAGCAACGGAAAAAACTGTTAAAACCGGGAAAACGTATATTTCTGATGAATAGCTGCTGTCATAACATCAAAAACCACACTACCATCTGCCCTGTCTGTGCGTTCAATCTTCAGTTCCCCTTCATTTTTTAATTTTTCCCTTACATATTCCTCCAAGTCTGCATCCTCCGGTAACTGAATTTCCTCTATAAAAACGTCCCTCATCTGATTTCCTGGACATAAGTTCAAAATCTCATGAATCACTTCATAATCTACCATAATATATCTCTCCTTTCTCTTGTGTTCCATATAATGTAATTATTATATCACGAAATTCCCCTTTGAAAATATTTTTCATAAAAAACAAAAAAGAAGTTGCCAAGTGTCGCATTATGTCATATGATGATTAGTATCAAAATTTTATCTATTTTTATTGTATAAAACCGGGAGGATACCAAATATGCAGCTTTTAAAAGAACGTATTTTAAAAGACGGAATTGTAAAACCAGGAAATATTTTAAAGGTGGACAGCTTTTTAAATCATCAGATGGATATTCCTTTTATTAATGAAATCGGAAAAGAGTTTAAGCGTATTTACGCCGATGCACCGATTACTAAAATTCTCACTATCGAGGCATCTGGTATAGGAATCGCTTGTATTGTAGCCCAGTATTTCAATGTACCTGTTGTATTTGCAAAAAAAGCCCAGAGCTTAAATCTGGATGGAGAAATGTACAGCACGAAAATCGAATCCTTTACACACAAAAAGGTTTACGATGTAATTCTGTCTAAAAAGTTCCTTGGACCAGAAGATCATGTATTAATCATTGACGATTTTCTGGCAAATGGATGTGCCTTAAAGGGACTGATTGAAATTGTAAAAAATTCTGGTGCCTCTTTAGAAGGTACTGGCATTGTCATTGAAAAAGGCTTCCAACATGGAGGCGATATGCTTCGTGAAGAAGGCATTCGAGTAGAATCTCTGGCTATTATTGACTCCATGACTGACGATTCCCTTACTTTCCGCGAATAATATCTTCTCCTCCTAACTGGCTTGGTTCATTTTTCTGAAACTGGCTCTTTATAAAAGTCCACTTACCGTTTATAGTAAGAAAAACCACCAAAAAAACCACCAAAAAGGAGGAAGATACTTTATGAAAGGAAATACCAAAAAATTGATTCTGGCAGCATTATTTGCAGCCTTGTCTTGTGTAGCTACTATGTCCATTCGCATCCCTACCCCGGGTACTGGCGGTTATATCCACCCAGGCGATGCAATTGTCATTCTTAGCGGTGTAATACTTGGACCTGTATGGGGAAGCTTGGCAGCAGGTATTGGTTCCTGTATGTCAGACCTTTTAGGAGGATACCTGATGTATGTCCCCATTACCTTTGTCATAAAAGGACTCGTTGCTTTTAGTTCTGCCTTAGCTTACGAAAAGCTGGGAAAAACACAAAAATTCCAATATATAGGTGTGGCAGCAGGCGGTATTATTGATATGATTTTCGTTGCAGGAGGCTATTTCATCTGTGAATACTTTATGTATGGTGCAGGCGCCTTTTCCAGCATCCCAGCCAATCTCATCCAAGGTGCCAGTGGTTTGATACTCTCTCTGGTACTTTATCCACTCCTTATGACCGTCCCAGAAGTAAAACGCATGACCACGCTTCACCACTCCTAATGAACCTATGGACAGCAAACCATCCTACTATTTATGCTCAACTGGTACGCAAATTGAGCATAAATAGTAGGATGGTTTTTCATAACTTCTTATTATTTTCTCTCTTTAATCATCTGATCATACTTCAATTCTTCGTACCCCAGTTTTCCATACAGCGCAATCGCTCTTTGGTTACTGTGAGTAGCTTCTAAACGGAAGCGCTTTGCATCTGGATATTCTCTTTCTACCCAGGCAAAAGCCTCTGTGCCATAACCTTTTCCCCGACACTCTGGTTTAAAATACAGCTCATCCAGCCAGATAACCATTCCTCCTGCTTCATTACTCCAGGTAATCGCCAGCAGAAAATACCCAACCACTCCTGTTTCATCCTCTAACATTAAGGTTCTGGAATATTCTTTGCTACGAAGACATTCTTGAAGCGTATTCTCAAAATTCTGTTTCGGGACATCATGGTCACAGGCTGGACCTCCATAAAAATCCTTAGCCATCTCAAAAAAAACTTCTCTGTCTGTCTCTTTAATATCTCTAATTTTTAACATTTTTCTTTCCTCTCTCTTTTGCGCTTACTTTCTTGTTCCATATAAGAAAACACCTGTTTCATCATTTGGCAGCTTTCTCCATAAATACAAGTACCGTAATCACAATCAATCTGATCCATCTTAAGTTCATCTATTTCATAATGAAACTCTCCCACTGCTGTACGCGCCATATCGTACGCCCTACAATAACCCTGGAAAAATTCTTCCATTATTTCACTCATGTTTTTTCTCCCTCAATGTCTTTAAATCCACCTGTCTTCCGTCTGGATGTCCTCCTGTCATATGCTCCACCTTCTTATTGTCCAGAAAAGATGCCCGCATAATGGCATTTTTGCCAAACTTTTTCCGGATAGCATCCACCGCCTGGTCCATCTTTTCCATTTTTTCATAATCTGTATTGTCAAACAGGCTCATCTGTCGTCCACGTTCCTCTCTGGAAACCCGACTGGTATGAACCCCCAGATGACGAATTGGACTTCCATCCCACAGTTCATCAAACAAAATGCAGACCACCTGATAAAGCTCATCTGTAAGATTCGTAGGTGCTGACATTACCCTTTGATGGGAAACCGTCTTTAATTCAAAATTCCGAATGGAAACAGACACCACCTCTGCCTTGGTGTCATCTTTGCGAAGCCGAAAGGCCACTGTCTCACACAGAGACAACAGCACCATCTTGGCAGTCACCTCATCTGTTACATCAAAAGCAATGGTAGTACTATTTCCGTATCCTTTATTTTCCTGAGCTGCTCCTTCCACCAACGAAGCGTCAAAACCATGAGCAAACCGCCAGATACTCTCTCCTTGCTTTTTCAAATGATGCTTCAAAATCTCTACATCTGTATTCGCTAGTTCTCCAATGGTATGAATACCCAGCTTTTTCAAAACTCCTGTAGTGGCTTTTCCTACAAATAACAACTCTGACACTGGCAAAGGCCACATTTTCTCCTGGATTTCCTCTGGAAACAAGGTATGTACTTTATCTGGCTTCTCAAAATCTGAAGCCATCTTAGCCAAATATTTGTTGCTGGAAATCCCTACATTGACTGTAAACCCCAGTTCCTGGCAAATCCTGTTTTTCAACTTATGTGCAAAAGCCACAGGATTTCCCAACAAATGCTCCATACCGCTCATATCCATAAAAGCCTCATCAATACTATATTGCTCCACATTTGGGCTGTATTCCCTTAAAATCTTCATAAACTGTTTGGAGTATTCCTTATACATACTATGGTGGGCTGGAACAATGGTAAGTCCCGGACACTTTCGCAAGGCATCTGTAATAGGCTCTCCAGTCCTCACCCCATAGGCTTTGGCAGACAGAGATTTTGCCAGAATAACGCCTCTGCGCTTTGTTTTATCACCGCCTACTGCACAGGGAATCTCCCGCAAATCCACAGTTCCCTCCTGTTCTTTTAGTCGGTAAACTGCCTCCCAGGATAAAAAAGCGCTATTCACATCAATATGAAAAATTACCTTATCCAACGCTGTCCGCCCCTTTCTCTATCGGCTGCAAACTTCAAGGAAATCTTCTCCTTTTTCCTTTACCTGTCCAACAATGGTTGCTGTGGCAAGCCCTCTGTCTTGTAAAACTTTCAGAGCCTCTCTGGCATCTGTTTCTCCCAGACATACCAGAAGTCCACCACTGGTCTGAGGATCAAAAATCAAATCCTCCATTGCTTCTGAAATGTCCTCTCCCAGCTTCACCTCATGTTTTTGAAAGTTTTTATTCCGGTAGGTTCCTTCCGGCACCAATCCCATGGCAGCATAATCCAAAGCTTCCCAAAGAACTGGAAGCTGCTTTGCCCACACTTCCAGGGTCACATTACTTGCACGGGCAATTTCTAATCCATGCCCTGCCAGGGAAAATCCTGTAACATCCGTACAGCAATGAACAGGAAAATCCGAAAACACTTCTTTTGCTGTTTTATTTAAGGCTGTCATACTATTTCTGGCTTCCTCCATAGCTCTTTTAGAAGCCATATCTGCTTTTACTGCAGTATTTACCAACCCAGTTCCCAAGGGCTTGGTTAAAATCATCAAATCCCCTGGTTTTGCACCGTAATTTTTCCAAACCTTTTCAGGGTGTACAAAACCAGTAACTGACATGCCATACTTAGGCTCTTCATCATTAATGGAGTGACCTCCTGCTAGAACTGCCCCTGCTTCCTTCACCTTAGACGCGCCTCCTGAAAGAATAGCCTCTAAGGTCTCATTTCCCAAACAATTTGGATATGCCACAATATTTAATGCAATCTTAGGCTCTCCTCCCATGGCATAAATATCACTCATGGCATTGGCCGCTGCAATCTGTCCAAAGGTATAAGGATCATCCACCATCGGAGGAAAAAAATCCAAAGTCTGAATCAACGCTAAATCCTTGTTAATCTTATACACTGCTGCATCATCAGAAGTTTCAACTCCTACTAACAGATTTTCATCCCAAAATCTTGGCAGTTTTCCTACCACCTCTGAAAGAATCTGTGGACTTAATTTTGCCGCACAGCCTGCACTTTTAGAAAGCTGCGTAAGCCTTACTTTTTCCATCATAATTCAATTTGTACCTCCACTGGACAATGGTCAGATCCGAAAACTTCTGTATGAATCTTTGCAGAAATCAGTTTTTCCTCCAAGTCCTTTGAAACACAAAAATAATCAATACGCCACCCTGCATTTTTTTCTCTTGCTTTAAATCGGTAAGACCACCAAGAATAAATCCCTGTCTCTTCCGGATAAAAATACCGGAAGGTATCTGTAAATCCCGCTTCCAAAAATTCTGTAAACTTTCCTCTTTCTTCATCTGTAAACCCTGCATTATGCCGGTTTGTCTTAGGATTCTTCAGGTCGATTTCCTTGTGTGCCACATTTAAATCCCCACACATTACTACTGGTTTCTTTTCATGAAGCTTTAACAAATATGCCCGAAAATCATCCTCCCACTTCATACGGTAATCCAATCTTGCCAGTTCATTCTGAGAATTCGGAGTATAAACCGTAACCATATAAAACGATTCATACTCCAAGGTAATTACCCGCCCTTCCTGGTCATGCTCCTCTATACCGATTCCATAAGTTACGGACAGCGGCTCCTTCTTAGCAAAAATAGCTGTTCCTGAATACCCTTTTTTTACTGCATAATTCCAATAACAAAAATATCCCTCTGGTGCAAAATCAATCTGGCCTTCCTGAAGTTTTGTCTCCTGAAGGCAGAAAAAATCAGCATCTTCTTTTTCAAAATATTCTGTAAAGCCTTTCTGCACACAAGCCCGAAGTCCATTGACGTTCCATGAAATAAATTTCATTTTAATCTCCTTTTCTTGTCTATTTGCACATCTTTCCGCCTATTATACACTATTTTTTCTCCCTTGCGAAGGGAAAAAGTTGCCTGAAATCTCTTTACGAATCCTTTTCAAAGAGTATATAATGAATACGTATGACGAAATCCAACGAAATACAAGAAAAGGAGAATAAAAATGGGCGGAATATTTGGAGTAACCTCTAAGTCCAGTTGTACCTTGGACTTATTTTTCGGAACAGACTACCATTCTCATTTAGGTACAAGACGAGGGGGGATGGCCGTATACGGCTCTCAGGGTTTTCATCGTTCCATTCACAACATTGAAAACACACCCTTCCGTACAAAATTTGACGGAGACTTAGACGAACTGGAAGGCACTTCCGGTATCGGCTGTATCTCAGACAACGAACCACAGCCTCTTATGGTTCAGTCACATCTGGGAACTTTTGCCATTACTACTGTAGGAAAAATCAACAACATGGATGAGCTGGTAGACATCTCGTACAAAAACGGCTGCACCCATTTCCTGGAAATGAGCGGCGGCGGCATCAATCCTACGGAAATGGTGGCATCTCTTATCAACCAGCAGGCAACGATTGTAGACGGTATCCGCTATGCACAGGAACTGATTCAGGGTTCTATGACCCTGATGCTTCTCACACCGGATGGCATCTATGCAGCCAGAGACCGTATGGGACGCACCCCTCTGATCATCGGGCACAAAGAAGATGCACACTGTGCTTCTTTTGAAAGTTTTGCCTATCTGAACCTTGGTTATGAGACACTGCGGGAATTAGGACCAGGAGAAATCGTATTTATCACGCCAGAAGGTGTACAGACACTCTCAGAACCATTAAATGAGATGAAAATCTGTTCTTTCCTCTGGGTATATTATGGATATCCTACTTCCACCTACGAAGGAATCAATGTAGAGACCATGCGTTATGACTGCGGAAAACAACTTGCAAAACGTGATGCCATGAGAGATGATGTAAATCCTGATCTGGTAGCTGGAATTCCGGATTCCGGAATCCCTCATGCAATCGGCTATGCAAATGCCTCAGGTATCCCATTTGCACGTCCTTTTATTAAATACACACCAACCTGGCCCCGTTCCTTCATGCCTACCAGGCAGGAGCAGAGAAACCTGATTGCCAAAATGAAACTGATTCCAGTGGAAGCACTCATCAAGAACCGCAGCCTGCTGCTCATTGATGACTCTATTGTCCGCGGAACACAGCTTCGGGAAACCACAGAATTCTTATACAATAGCGGAGCAAAAGAAGTACACATCCGTCCGGCATGCCCGCCTCTGATGTTCGGCTGTCCATACTTGAATTTCTCACGTTCCAAATCTGAGATGGATTTGATCACCAGACGGATCATCGCAGAAAGAGAAGGGGAGAATGTCAGCCGTGAGGTTCTGGATACTTATGCTGATCCAAACTCTCAGAATTACAAGGAAATGCTGGAGGAAATCGCAAAAAAACTGAATTTCACTACCCTGCATTACCACCGGCTGGATGACCTTCTTGCTTCCATTCCACTGGAGCCATGCAAGGTATGTACTTATTGCTTTAACGGAAAGAAATAATTCTTATAAAAAAGGCATTGGGACAGAATCAAAATAATGATTTCTGTTCCAATGCCTTTTCTGTTTAATAATTCGATTTCTGATAAAACCTTCCAATCAAAGTATCTGTTTTCACCACATTCACAAACGCCTTGGGATCCGCCTCCATGACCCTCTGAATCAGCATCTTTGCCTCCATAGTGGAAACCACAGAATAAATCATCTTACGTTTTTCATTAGAATACATTCCTGTAGCTGAAAACTCCGTGGCACTGTGATTGGTCACTTCCGCAATAGCCTGGTACACAGCCTCCGGCTCCTCTGTCACCACAAACAGCGTCACTTTCTTCTGAACCTGGTACAGCAGATGAATCACCTGGGTTGAGGTGTACTGGAAGATAATGGAATACAGTGCCTTATCCCATCCGAAAAGATATCCGGCAATCAGCAGGATTGCCACATTCCCTATCAGAATATAGTTCCACACATCCTTCTTTTTCTTCTCAGCAAAATAAATCGCAATAAAATCCGTTCCTCCTGTGGAAGCTCCGCCAAGAAGAGCAACGCTTATAGCAACTCCATTGATCAGTCCTCCAAAAATACAGATGAGCAGTATATCCTCTGTAATAGGAATTGCAGGAACCATATCTGTGATAAAGCTGGTTGCCACGACCAAGATACTGGTAATCACTGTAAAACGCTTTCCAATGGCTTTAAAACTAATGATTGCAGGAATCGCATTTAATGCCAGACTGATAGGGGAAAATGGAACTGTAATATCAAAAAACCTGTCACAGATGGTCTGTATCAGCAAAGTCACTCCATTGAAACCACCCGGATACAATCCACCTGCCCGCACAAAGGTTTTGATATTGACTGCCATGATCACCGCACCAATCAGTCCAAAGATTAACCGTTTACTTTCCTTTTTCCAATCAATTTTCTGACCCAATATTCTGACCTCACTTTTAAAGGGAATTACAGCATATGTGCACGCAGTTCTTCCGGAGTCTGGGCACTTAAATAAGCCGGAGCCACATCAAATACGGTTTTGCAGCCTGTCTGTCCCTCTTTGCTTAAACGATATGCAGCTCTTGCATAAGCAGCAATGACAGAAGAAGTAAATTCCGGATTAGAGTCTAATTTCAGACTGTATTCAATCACATGGTCATGCTCATCTTCCCATCCTGTTTTTCCCGTACGAATCACAAATCCTCCATGTGGAAGCCCTGTATGGTTCTTTTTCATTTCTTCTTCAGAGATAAAGTGTACAGTTGTATCGTATTCATCAAAGTAGTTTGGCATTGTCTTGATCTCTGTCTCGATTTTCGCCTTGTCAGCTCCTTCTTCTGCTACCACAAACACTTCTCTTGTGTGTTTTTCTCTGGTGGTCAGTTCTGGATTTTCTCCACTTCTTACTGCATCTAACGCAGCTTCTACCGGAATGGTGTACTGTCTTGCATCTACAACTCCATCCAGTCTGCGGACTGCATCAGAATGTCCCTGGCTCACGCCTTTTCCCCAGAATGTATAGTCCTTACCACCCGGAAGAATGGCATTTGCATACAAACGGTTCAGAGAAAACATACCCGGATCCCATCCAACAGAAATCATTGCCACATGATTTCCCTTCTTTGCAGCTTCATCCACAGCTGCAAAATGTTCCGGTATTCTGGCATGGGTATCAAAACTGTCTACCACATTAAAATACTTTGCATACTCAGGTGTCTGTACAGGCAGGTCTGTGGCACTTCCTCCGCAGATAATCAGGACATCCAGTTCATCCTTCATCTTCACTGCTTCATCCACATGATAGACCTTTGCTGTGTCTGTCAATATTTTTACATCTTCAGGATTACGGCGCGTAAACACGGCTTTTAACTCCATATCCTGATTGTGCTTCACTGCACATTCCACACCACGCCCAAGGTTTCCGTAACCTAAAATTCCAATTCTAATACTCATGTCAAACACTCCTCGCTATCTTTGTTGAGTCCATTACTTTTACTTAGTAAAGTATATCAAAAAATCTGTTCTTGTCAATGCACGAATTCACCGAATCAGCCGATTCCTCCATAAAAAATTCCTAAAATATATACAAGAATCGTAAGTCCTACAAAAAAGTACTTCGTAGCAGGCTCAAACCATGCTCCCAGCTTCTTTTCTCTTCCCATCTGCACCTGCTCTCTTGCAAAGCCTTTTGGGCAGACCCAGAAAAACATCACAGCCGCCAAAAGTGCTCCCAGTGGAATGACATAGATAGAAACCACATCCATCCACATGCTGACCATATCTCCGCTTTCAATGAAAATACCGATAATACAAGCTGCTGCCCCTACAATACCCACAGCTGCAATCCTTGAAATCCCAAACTGATTTTGCAGTGCTTCAATGGGTGTCTCAAACAAGTTCATAAGGGATGTAATGGCAGCAAACAGCACTGCAACAAAGAATACAATGGCAAACAACTGTCCAAAGGGCATCTGCTGGAACACACTTGGCAGGGTGATAAACATCAGCGGCGGCCCCGCAGATACATCCATCCCAAAAGCAAAGACTGCCGGAATCACCACCAGGCCTGCCAGAAGTGCCGCACAGGTGTCAAAGAACGCTACATTTCTTGCACTGTAGACCACATCCGTATCTTTTGTCAGGTAGCTTCCATAAACAATGGTACCGGAACCAGCCAGAGACAGGGAAAAGAATGCCTGTCCAAGAGCAAACACCCAGGTCTTTGGATTTGCCAGATACTCCCATTTGGGAACAAACAAATACCGGTAGCCCTCTGTAACATTTCCAAGGGTAAATACCCGTATCATTAAGATTACAAAAAACACAAAGAATGCAGGCATCATAATCTTATTCATTTTTTCAATCCCTTTGGAAATTCCGAAAATCATAATCAGGAACGTGATTCCAAGACCAAGAAAATGCCATCCTACACTGCCGAAATTACCGGCTATCTCCCCAAAATAAGCGGCTGTATCCGTAGTCTTCATTAATCCTCCGGTAACAGCACCCCAAAGAAAGCGTAAGAACCATCCAACCACCACGGAATATCCCACTGCAATGGCAAAAGACCCCAGAACAGGAATCATACCAAGGAGTTTTCCCCCTTTTCTCCCTCTTAATTCCATTGCTTTTCCAAAAGCCCCTAGAGGTCCTGTCTTCATGGCACGGCCAAAAGCCATCTCTCCAACAACCCCGGAAAATCCAAGGATTGCCACAAAAATAAAGTAAGGAATCAAAAAAGCAGCTCCCCCGTACTGCCCTGTCCGGTAAGGAAACATCCAGATATTTCCCATCCCCACTGCTGAGCCGATACATGCCACAATAAACCCAAATCTGGAGCCAAAAACATCTCTCTTTGACCCTGTTTGCTCACTTTTCATATTCTGTCTCCTCCTTCTGTTTCTTTCACGCTTCACATCAGTATAACACAAGAGGCACCTCCCATGGAAGTGCCTCCCGTTATTTTTTTTAGTGATGGAACAGACGAATACCAGTAAACGCCATAACCATATTATATTTATTGCAGGTATCAATCACTGCATCATCACGCACAGAACCGCCTGGCTGTGCAATATAAGTTACACCACTTTTATGTGCACGCTCAATGTTATCTGAGAATGGGAAGAACGCATCGGAACCTAAGATTACATCTGTCATCTTATCCAGCCATGCACGTTTCTCTTCTCTTGTAAACACAGATGGTTTTTCTGTGAAAGTATTCTCCCATGCTCCGTCAGCAAGAACATCCATATATTCCTCACCGATGTAAACATCAATGGCATTGTCACGCTCTGCTCTTGTAATCGTATCTTTAAATGGCAGATTAAGCACTTTTTCACTCTGTCTTAACCACCAGTTATCTGCCTTCTGACCTGCCAGACGTGTACAGTGTACGCGGGACTGCTGACCAGCACCAACACCGATTGCCTGTCCGTCTTTTACGAAGCATACAGAGTTTGACTGTGTATATTTCAAAATAATGAGAGAAACTTTTAAATCTCTCTTTGCTTCTTCTGTCAGTGCTTTGTTTTCTGTTACAATATTAGAAATAAGCTCATCATTAATTGCCAGTTCCTGACGTCCCTGCTCAAATGTGATGCCAAATACTTCCTTGTGCTCTAATGGAGCAGGAACATAATCTGGATCAATTTCAATCACATTATAATTTCCTTTTTTCTTCTGTCCCAGGATTTCCAGAGCTTCTTCTGTATATCCCGGTGCAATGACACCGTCTGATACTTCTCTCTTAATGAGAAGGGCAGTATCCTTATCACACACATCAGAAAGGGAAATAAAATCACCAAAAGAAGACATACGGTCAGCACCTCTTGCTCTCGCATATGCACAGGCGATTGGTGAGAAGTTTTTCCAGTCCATATCGTCTACCCAGTAAATCTTTGCCAGGGTTTCTGTCAGGGGAAGTCCTACTGCTGCTCCTGCCGGAGATACATGCTTGAAAGAAGTTGCAGCCGGAAGCCCGGTAGCCTTCTTCAAATCTCTTACAAGCTGCCAGCCATTAAAAGCGTCTAAAAAGTTAATATATCCAGGTTTTCCTGATAAAACCTTGATAGGCAGTTCTTCATTGTTTGCCATGTAGATTTTAGATGGTTTCTGATTTGGGTTGCATCCATATTTTAAAGCTAATTCTTTCATAATTCGTTCCCTTCCCTGTTTTATTTATTTTTATTTACGATTCTTGTTTCATAAGTACCTGTTTCAATATCAATAAAACGTACAAATAAAGAAACCTTATTGTCTTCATTCAGACCTTCCCATACTTCTTTGGTAAAGGCATCAATGTCATTTGGGATTCCCACTAACTTCGGTTCTCCCTCAAAACTTGGAAGAGGATTTCCGTCATGCATATAAGTGTGAATGAAATGTCCTTCTCCGGCAACAGGATTTTCGTATGCAAAGGTATAACGGTTACATGCATCCGGATTTCCATTATTGCTCTTTAAGATAGACATTGCGTAATTATATTTTCCGTTTTCCACATGCATGATACCGGAAATACGAGGTGTGTAGTTTGGAGCATCTGGCTCAAACTCACGGCATCTTAAAGACTGCTCAAAAGTCATCTGTTTATCCATTCCTTCATAAATGGTATCTGTCTGGTCTCCGTTTGTCACAATTGTCTTGTTTCCTAATACACGTACTGGTGCATAAATAATCAGGCTTGGGTCTACCAGTTTGGAAGGATCAAACGCCTGTGTGCGGATTCCCTGTCCTTCTTCTACAAAGACACGGTTTCTGCTGTTTTCACTTCTTCCCATGATAAAGTATGCAGCTACTGCCTTTTTCCCATCCTCTGATTTTCCCAGAACAATGCCGCGTCCTGGATAAGCATTTTCCTTTAATTCGTTTACCAGTGATAACATTTCCATAGAATCATTCTCCTTTATATTTGGAATATTGCACTTTTCAGTGCAGTGAATAGATACCCGGAACAGAATAAAAAGAATGAAAGCATACAAAAAAGCCCACTGCCCGAGCATATATGCCCAGACGGTCGGCTTCCCTGGCTTATACTCCCTGTGGTCATTTCCACTTCCGTCAGTCATATAAGCACTTAAAACATACCATGTTAAATTTGCCTTGTCAATCCTTTTTTCCTGATATCTTCCAAAAACCAGTGCTTTGGGACATTTTCAATCACAATCTTCTTCCCTGTATAAGGCTGCTGAAAGGACACACGCTCAGCATGGAGTCCAAGTCCTGTGAAAAAGGGATTTACCTGCCCCTCACCATCATGACCATACAACACATCCCCCACCACAGGATGCCCCATCCATGCCATGTGAACCCTGATTTGATGGGTACGCCCTGTTACAATCCGACAACCTACAAGCGAATAGAATTTCCCCTCTATCAGGAAGGTTTCCAGCACTTCATACTGTGTATCTGCTGGTTTTCCCTTTTCATCCACACACATTTTCATCTTTTCTTCCGGCATTTTTCCGATTGGCATCTTAATCTGCCCTGTCTTTGTATGGAAACATCCCTCCACCAAAACCAGGTATTCTTTCTGAAATACGCCATCTTGTTTCTGTAAACTCAGTCTTGCGGCTGCAATCTGGTTTTTGGCGTATAACATGATTCCTGATGTATTTCTGTCCAATCGCCCTACCGGCCGCACCAGCGTCTGCTCTCCCTTTTCCACGAAATAAGCTGCAAGCCGGTTTCCCAGAGAATCCCCGTAATGCCCCCTTCCCGGGTGACAGGGAATGCTGCCTGGTTTGTTCAGGACAATCACATCCTCATCTTCATAGAGAATATCCAGTGTTCCTGCCCCTGGCACTACCTTTCCGGTATCTTCCCTGTCTTCATCCACACAAACCCTCAGTTCTTCTCCAAGCTGACAGACATAGGTGGTTCTGACCTGATTACCGTTAATGGTAATGCCCCCACTTCGGAATTTTGCCTGGCTAATCTGCTTTTTCGAAAGTCCAAGGTATTTTTTTATCACCTTCTCTAAAACCTGGCCGTTCATTTCCTCCGTTATAGTAAGCTTCAGTTGTTTCATGCTCTCTTCCTGCAAATCCTAATAACAAATGACTTCGCAACCGGTCTCTGTCACCAGCACCATAATTTCCCACTGTGCGGACGGAAGGCCATCTTCCGTATATACAGACCAGCCATCACTGTCATCCACATAAATTTCATGGCTTCCCATATTAATCATAGGTTCAATGGTAAACATCATCCCCGGAACCAGAAGCATTCCTGTTCCTGACTTCTGGATATATCCCACCCAGGGATCTTCGTGGAACTCCAGACCAATTCCATGACCACCGATTTCCCGCACAACAGAAAACCCGTTTGCATGAGCATGCTCATATACAGCCTGGCTCATATCTCCAAGAAATCCCCATGGTTTCACCTGTGCCAGACCTTTTTCCACACATTCTCTTGTCACATCCACCAGTTTCTTTTTTTCCGGACTTACCTGTCCAATGCAAAACATTCTGGATGAATCAGAATAATATCCGTCCAAAATCGTAGAGACATCTACATTCACAATATCCCCATTCTTTAACACCACATCCTTGGAAGGAATTCCATGACAAACCTGTTCATTTACAGAAGTACACACGCTCTTTGGAAATCCCTCATAATTCAGCGGTGCTGCCACTGCTCCTGCCTCTGCTGTGATTTTTGCAACCCAGTTATCAATCTCCTGGGTGGATACACCTTCCTGAATATGCTCTGCCACATAATCAAGAATGGCAATATTAATCTTTGCACTCTCTTTGATTTTTTTAATCTGCTCCGGTGTTTTTAGAATCTCGTGAGATGGGACAATAATTCCCTGATTCTCATACTGTTTTAATTTTTCATCAAAATTCCAATGACATTTCTTATATTTTTTTCCACTGCCGCACCAGCAGGGCTGATTTCTCTCTGGTAATTCCATTTTGTTTCACTCCTTTAAACAATTCTCTGATAGGCAATTCTCGGAGTGCCATCCGCCACATAAATAATACCGCATTTTTGGAATCCATTCTTCTCAAAAACGCTCTGCATCACATAATTATCCTCATGGGTATCTCCCCTCAGGTTTCCACACTGCTGAAAACACCAGTCAAGACAAAAGGCTGCAACACCCTTTACCTTTCCTGAAGACGCCATTCTGTGCATGGTTCCGTAAGCCTCTTCCTTTATCCACTGCCCCTCATAAATATGCTGATAAGTAGGGTCTGGCTCCATACAAAACATAAATACGCCTGCCAGGGTTTCCTCTTCTTCACACACATAAAGATAGCCTTGTCTGCAATCTTCCTCCACCATTTCTTTAGAAGGATATCCTGGATTCCACTGGGTAGGATTCCCATGTTCCTTCATAAATTCTCTGGCTGTATCGTAAATCTTCATAATCTCAGAAATTTCCTGCAATCTGGCCTGTCTTATTTTCATACTGCTTTCCTCACACTGCTTTTTATTTTTCAACGCTAACGCTCATTATATCACTATTTTCCTTCTTTTTCTAGTTTTTCACTTTCGCAAATTTTCAGATATTTTATACGATTTATTTAATTAAATTTGTCTCTTTTATTTTTTTATTATTTTTTTCTATTTTTATATTGACATTTCACTTATATACTGTTATAATTCAATCATAAAATAAAACAGGGAAAAAAAAGCAACAGAAAGGATTGATTCCCCCAAAAACATAATGATTTACTTCATAATATAAAAGAAAGGACGGTATGGACCACCAGAAATAGTAACCAACTCCCAATAGAAATTTTATAAAACAAACTTCATTTCTATTGTACAAGAAAAAATTTTTCAAACGAGGTAAAGTCCAATGGATAACGAAATACGTTAAAAAGGCATCATTCAAAAAAATTTCTGAATGATGCCTTTTTCATATGCTCTTTTATTCTCCGCCTAATTTACTTGCTGTAAACCAGCCCAATGCAAAAGTAACTACGCCAATTCCTACCATAAGAACTGAAATACCACTCCAGTCCGTTTTCAAAAGAATTGCAATAGGTGAAGCAAGAATCAGTCCAATGATTCCATAATATGCATGGATTTCTGCCTTTGAGAAAATAAATTCAATAATCTTTGCAATTAAAAAGATACCGATTACAACGCCGATGCCGAATGGTGCCAGAATACCAACACCTGTCATAAGCCCACCCATATCAAATTTCACAAGTGCATCTACAAAATCATTGATTACCTTTAAAATCGTGTCATAATATCCCAGCAGCATCAGCATCATAGAACCACTGACGCCAGGAACAACCATAGTTGCCGCTGCAATGATACCAACCCCAAACAATTTTAGCAGATTCACAAAGCCAAAACTGACATCTGCACTGGCTCCCCCTGTCTCTCCCAGAAGTGCCATTAAAATAACCACACCGAAGAAAATCAAAAATGGAATGATTTTACTCACCGTCACCTTATGGCCTTTCACTTTCTTAAAAATAAAAGGAAGGCTTCCGGCAATCAGCCCGCAAAAAGCGAAATTAGTAGGAATCGGATAGGTTGCTAATAAGAACTCAAACAGTCTTGACAAAGCAACAATCGCAATTCCTGCTCCTGCGAAAATAGGAATTAACAGCTTCATGCTATCTTTAAATTCACTTTTTAAATGCGTAATCGCATGAATCAGCCTATCATACAAGCCCATGGCAACCATCATAGTTCCACCGCTAACTCCGGGAATAATGTTAGCAATGCCAACTACCATACCCTGTAATATTTGTTTAATCATTTTTTCACCTTTCTTCTAATACTACTTCTAAATTTCTCTCTCATCTCCCCAGAAAAACAGTGCTACGGTACCAGGGCCTGTATGAGCCCCAATGACGGTACCGATGCTATTGATTCTCACTTTTCCGTTTAAGTTTGGAAATTTTTCTTCAATCATATCAGCGACTTTCCGGGCATCTTCTTCACATGCAGAGCAGGACATAAAGCATTTTCCATTATAAGAAAGTCCTCCCTGTGCATGCTGCTCCATCCGCTTCACCATCTCACGGATGACCTGTTTTTTCCCTCTGTACTTATTTCTTGGAATCAGCTTTCCTTCTGAATTTACATTCATCAACGGGCAGATATTCAGTGCCTGGCCCACAAGTCCAGATACCTTGGAGATTCTTCCTCCCCTAATAAAACTGGTCAAATCTGTGGAAAAGAACCAGTGATGAAGCTTGTTCTTATTCTCTTCTGCCCATGCCGCATTTTCTTCCAGGCTAAGCCCTTCCTCCTGTTTATCTAAAGCAGCATCCACAAGCATTCCGAAACCAGAAGATGCAGCCAGGGAATCAATGACAATAATCTTTCTCTCCGGATATTTTTCTTCCATCTGTGTTTTTGCAATATTTGCGGAATTCACACTTCCTGAAATTCCTCCTGAAAGGGTAAAGTGTAAAATATCCTTTCCTTCTTTTAAAATCGGTTCAAAGAAATCCATGTACTGCTGTGCATTTACCTGTGCTGTGGTAGGTTCTGCCCCTTTTGAAATCCGGTCATAAAATTCTGCAAAAGGCATGGTCTTTCCCAGGTCATCCGGATACTCTACTCCATCCATCCGGTACTGGAAACAAACATAGGGAAGGTCCCGCTCTTCAAAATAAGAAGCCGGCATATCTGCAGTGGAACAACAGGTGATTTTATATTCACTCATTACGATTATCCTCCTTACTTCCAAAAAAATAAACATCTGGCTGCCGCCAATCGTTCTTATTCTAACACTGATTTCTTTCTTTGAAAAGTAAGAAAATGGATTTCCACCTGTATTTTTCCAAAAAAATAACTCTCCCCTTCATTCCACCGGAACCTCAGGGAGAGTCTTTTCCTATTCTGCATTGTTATTTCATGGTTGTTTTATTTGCGTAATTCAGGGCAATATAACTCTTTCCACGGTTAATCTTGATTTCATTTCCGTTCAAGTCATAAAACCTTAAATACGATTCTTCATTATTCTCATCTTTTGACCAGTGGATTTCCTGAACACCGCCATTGGAGATATAATATCCCTTTGCGTTTGCACCGCCGTCCCAGTCGATTTTCTTGTGTCCTATATCGTCACGCACAGATATCTCTGTTTCCAGCACCAAAACATTGGTAAAGGCAAGCTGCTCCCCTGTCTTTCCATCTTTCTGAGAAGTTCCGTTAATCTGTTTCAAATACACCTTTTTTTCTGCATCATAAGTAAATGTAGAAGACTGTGCTCCAAACTGAATGTCCACCTGTGTACAATCCTTCCCCTCTGGTTTTAACTGCTCTTCCATTCCATTAAACAGAAAAGCTGCTCCTTTTTTCTCTTCTTTTAAGTCCGTACGGAGACCTTTTGACTCAATATAAGAAACCAGTTTTGTTCCGTCAAAAAATCCTGTATGCTCCAGTGCATAACCCTGATTCAGTTTGTCCTGGTCTCTTCCAAACAAACCACCTGTATTGGTGATTCCCTCAATCTGATCTAGATCCAGGGCTTCCAGATAGTCTGCTATGGTATCATCAATCCCCCAATTTACGTAAAAAGCATCAAATCCCTGGGAAAGTGCCGGAAAATAATAGCGGCAGCTCCGAATAGGGCAAACCTGGGGAACCTTGGTGTAATCCCCATACATAGCCATAAATCTGGTAGCATCTCCTTCTACCGGAATTTCAAAAATCAAATCTGCCTGGCTCACTCCATACTGAGGCATAGCCTTCTGCACATTATTCACCATAACTGCCACAGGACGTTTTCCAATAGCAGCTTCTGAAAGATCTCCTATTCCTGTGAGTAGGTTCTGATTGGCAGGTACTCCCTCCTGGACTACCTCTGCTCCCTGCACAGCTTGGGATTCTTCTTCCTTTTCCTCTTCAGGTTTTGCCTGCTGTTCTACACTTTCTTTTGTCGTATCTTCTTTCTTGGGTGCCTCTTCTTTTTTACATCCGGTTACACTAAACAACATTGCCATAACACCTACTGCTAGAAGAATCTTCTTATACTTCATATCTTTTACCCTCCCATGGTGTATTCATTTTCTTCTTATAAAATACCACACAACCATGGGAGTTTCAAGATTACTCTGGTTTCTTAATCTGATTTAACTGTGCATTAATTTCCAATAACTGCTCTTTGGTAATTTTAGAACCTGTAGTTCCCATCAAACCTACGAGACGGAGCACTGTAAAACTTCCCAGCATCTGCATCATACCAGGATTTTCACCTGCACCTGCCTTGCCTCCTGCCATCTTCTGGAACACCTGTACAAAGAACTGCTTTCCTTCTTCAGAAGCCATAATGTCCTCCAGCTTATCATTCAGAGAATAATAGCCTTCCGGTGTTTCTATATCAAACCAATTGAGAATTGCCCCTTTTTCTTTTAATCGGTACGCATCATTAAAGGTTTCTACTTTGCGAAGAAAGCTTTCGTCTGTCAGTTCACCTGCCACTGCCTTTAACACAGATTCTCCTTTGTTCGGCACTTCAAAATAGAAGAAATGTTCTGGACAATTCTGTTTTCCAAGGCTCTTACCGTTTACAAAAAGTTCCACTTCCGGCTGATTCGAATAGACGGTTACCTTGGTAACATCTTCCACTCTGTCTACATATCGTTTTCCACAGATATGTA
>ENA-ORMO01000928-ORMO01000928.1-human-gut-metagenome-genome-assembly--contig:-NODE-928-length-36548-cov-138.117064_pt1 | contig 36548 bp, 46 predicted proteins | sample MGYA00242106_ERZ509001 | MGnify/ENA primary metagenome ERZ509001 (study PRJEB26280, sample SAMEA2338736) | human gut metagenome | biome: human gut; feature: human-associated habitat; material: faeces...
CCCACGTAAAGAAGCCACCCATTGTTTCCGGCTAACTCTATAGGCTGAGCCATCCGGTCACCTGGCTCAGTCTGAATGGGCAAACGAACATGACCGAGGAACCATCCTCCTTCGGCAATCTGGGTGAACTCAATGCCCCGATGCTTGATCTGGTCAATGGCGTTAGCCCTTCTTGCTATACTTATTCCGCACATATCCCTTGAGTTTATTTTTGAGAGCGTCCATGAGACAAACGATCCCTATTCCGATTATTACTGCTATTGCCAGCCCAATGATGATGGGCTCCTCATTTCCTCCTGACATGTCTTTTGCGCTTTATGTCCTTTCTGACTTCGTCAACTGCGATCAGAAATGTGATGTAGAATATAGCTGCTCCAGCCAAAGAGGTCAAGACTACCCCGGTCAACACTCTAACTTCTACGCTCATCTTTCTTCGAATTTTTGAGGATCTGCTGTGCCTTCTTCTCGATCCAATTAGTGTAGCACTGGCTCCCCATGTGGAGCCCAGTCAGGAGCCTCGAGCATCCCGGGCAGAACATGCAATCGTCATATTGCTGATGAGCTTTAGCTCTTGCTTCGTCGATAGTCATAGCTTAATAGATTACCCATTTGGAGAGATCTTCGTTGTATGCATGGAGGGACCCAGCGAAGTAATGCAGAGAGCCCTTCTTGAGAGAGGGGTAGGTAGCTGCGAGGATGTTGAACACGTAGTCCATCATAGCCTCTGTCAACCAGATGTCGATTGCGAAGTGCTTGAAGAAGTCATTGCTCCGGATGTAGTATATCACGTGGAGCCGGTTGTTCCGGACGAGGAACTGGTAGCTGACGGAGCAAGGTACTCGGGTCAAAGCCCCGGCTGTTGCCCGGGTGTCCTCCGGCTCGAAGATCATGACCATTGCTCGTCTGGAGTGCGGGTCGTCCCGGAGAGTCATGATGACATTCTCCAACTGGTGAATTTCGGGGCCTTTGTGGAAAATGTGCAGACGCTCCGAATAGGTGTAGTCGAAGCGACCCTCCTGCCGAGTCTTGCTCACCAGCTTCTGCCACAAGTCCCGGCGGATCTCCCAGCTCTTACCCGGATTGACCCCGTTTCGGTCAAGCCGGTCGGAGAGCTCTGCTCGGCAATACTTCTCGATGAGCTCGGCCTCGTCTTTGAACATGAAGTCGAGCATCTCACGTTTGCCGAGATACGGCTTCGAGATGACGAAGCTCACCCCGATGAGTTCCTTGGTTAGCCGGTCATCCCCGCTGAGTTCCTGGTTTTGGTAATGGTTGACCGGGACCGTGATGCCGGAAACCTTGAGCTCCCGATCCATCTCCCGGATCATTTCGAAACAGTCTTTGAATATTCTACCCATGTCAATATTTGGATTTAATGCGAAACAGATTTACTTGATACTTCAACGACCAGAGCTCCCGGACTTTGTCTTCCATGACACCTATGCTCCCGAAGAGCATAGCGAACATTGCCCAGATGTTCCAAAGTCTCTCCTCGAAGACCACCAAGTCAACCATGTACTGAGATTGTCTCCACTCCCGGTTCTTGAGGCAGTTGGCAGCCAAACCTATTGTCTTGATCAGCTCCAGTATGTTCTCCTCGAAATTCTCGTCGGCAATATCCTTCCGGAACCCGTATGTGTGACCCCAAGCAAAGTCTGGGTCCATACCGTACAGCTGGTAAAGCTCGAGCATAAAATTGAAGGCATCGATCAGCTCCTCCAGCACGTGGTCCTTCTCGTTTTTGTCCTTGGCCTCCATCGCTTCTGTGAGCTCCTCGACAATCTGCCAACAGAGTTTTTTGAAAAGCTCCTGATCCTCCAAAGTGTTGATGTCAAAGTTCGCGATGCGCTCCTTGAAGTATGGCCTGTACATGAGCTGGAGCTCCCCCTGGAGGGCATAAATCTCTTCCCAGCTCTTAATGAATGGCTTAAAGTCTTGTGTATTCATGGCTTGATGTTTGAGAATGGATTGTACTGTTCCGGATCGTTTTTGTGGGAGTAGTATATGGCTATTCGGCGTCCCTCTTCGGTGAGAACATGTTTGATCTCGTGCACCTCGATGGGACTAATCCGGATGAAGTCTACAGCCTCCGAAATGGTTGAGAAGTACGTAGGTACTACCCCCGGAGCTTTTAACGGCTTGGGGTCCTCGAGTTCGTTGTTGATAGCCCCGATTGTGGCTACCATGTCAAGGAGGTTGTCCTCCTTGTGTGCATTGGATTCACGTGCCATTTTCACTGCCACTTGGACCCAAGACACGTCAAGAGCGGTCAGAGGCTTACCGGTAATGACCGAGGCGATCTCTGCGGCTTTCTGGTTGCATTCCATGAATGGTCCGTATTGTCTCTCCTTCTCCTCCGACCGCTCATTGATGATTTGGTCAGCGTGTTTAAGTATGTTACTCATGATTTTTAGTATATAGGTTAGACCCCGGGGAGGGACTCGAACCCTCCTGTACCACTCCGGGGTGCCAAGTGGAGTGACGGCTCCACTTGGCGAGGAGTTCTGACTTACTCCTCAGCCGGTGCGTTCTCCGGCTCGTTCTGTTCTGCTTCGGGAGCTGCTTCGGGAGCTGCTTCGGGAGCTGCTTCGGGAGCTGCCTTGTCAACCTTCTTCCGGCCGCGCTTCGGCTTCTCGGTCTCTTCAAGAACCGGAGCCATCTCGCCGAGCTCCAGGTCCTTCGAGTCGATGCCCTTGCCCCAGACGTGACCGTCGTTGGTCTTGATTCGGTACTGGATGAAGTTGTTGCGGGGGTCGAGACGAACTCCGATGATGATGCCGTCGGTCTGCTCCTTGGTCTTCGTGCAGATGAACTTGCAGAAGCGACCAATGTTGGTTTTGGCATTCTCGAGGTTAGCCTTTGCCTCCTCGGCCGATACCTCCTTTTTCAGCGGGCGGGGTTCCTTGGGCTCCTTCGGAGTCTTTGCCTTGCGAGCCTTCTTCGGCTTCTCCTCGGCGACCTCGTCGTTCTCCTTGATGCCGTTCTCGGCTTTGTACTCTTCGGTCTCAGTGGCGTTGTAGACAGCGCCCTCCTCTGCCGGATGTTCCTGAGATGCTCCTCTCGATGCGAGGATGGATTCGATGGCGTCAAGCTCGTCACCGGTCTTGACCTTGGCCAACTTTTGAAGAACTTTCGAGCTGTAGCTCTTGTACTTTTCGATAAACTTTTCCATAGTGTTTAGTTATTAAGTGTAGTGTAAAAGTAAGAAAAAATGTCCAATTAAAAAATTTTTCACCAGAAAAATTGAAATTATTTCAATCCAATTCGACTGTGATTATGTCCAATATGTTGGAGGTCCTCATGCTATTGACTGCCAGTAGAGCCCTTCGGATCCCCAAGTCCCTCATTGCTCGCTTTGCTTGAGCAATGGCTCTGGCTTTGATTCTTCCGTCGGGGATAGCTGCTTCGTAGCTGTTGTAGTCCTCGTCCATTAATTCGTAGTAATATCGTTTCATTGTCCTTTTGTTTGTACTACAAATATATGAAAAATATTTTTATTCCTACGATAAAACGGGGAAAAAGTAGAGGCTAAACCTCTACTTCTTCACCTTTGTAATTTACGAATTTAGCATCCTGATAGCCGAAGAATCGGAGGGACCCGAGGTCTTTGGTTATCGTGTTCAATATCTGGGCGAGCTCCTGGTCGGAGTAGTCTTTGCAGGAGTTGACTGTGTCTACTGCCCAATAGTTCGACTGTCTAACTGAGGTGTAGCCCTTCTTCCCGACAGTTACTATGAAAGCGTTGGGCCGGTCGGATAACTTGTTCTCTTTGCTTCGGAATATGACCGAGACTTTTTTGTTGTTGGGACAAGCGGCTTTTGCCAGACTTTCGATTCGGTGTTTGTTTTCGTAGTTCATAGTGTTATTGTTTTGTTTGTATCACAAATATAATACTTCTGCTACAAATACTACGATGTTTTGCGATATTTTTTCATATATTTTTCGACCCTCGCTTTTACAGCTTCCATGAGAGCATCCTGTCCCCGGGTCTTCGCTTTCTGGGCTCTTATGACATCCTGGTCCACTGTCTTCGAGCATACCAGTTTATTGACTATAACAACCTCCTTCTGTCCTTGTCTGTCAAGTCGAGCATTGAACTGCTGCTCCAGCTCAAGAGAATAGGTCTGCCCAAACCAGATGATGCGGTGTCCTCCGGCTTGGAGGTTGAGCCCATGACCCCCGGAAGCCGGGTGCATCAAAAGAACCTGGATTCTGCCGGCATTCCAGTCAACGATGTCCTTCTCCGTTTTGAGTTCCCGGGGCTTATACTTGGCGAGAGCCTTCATGAGTCGGTCCCTATCATGCTGGAAGGTCCAACCTATGAGGACCGACTGTCCCCCGGCGTCCTCAATGAGTTCCTTCGTGGCTTCGATCTTCAACGTGTGCACCTCGTGAGCCACTCTCTGTTCATCGTACACTGCTCCATTGGCAAACTGGAGGAGCTTAGTGGACAAAGCTGCTGCATTGACAGCTGGTATCTCTACAGCGTCCCCGAGCTGATCAATCATGCTGAGAACTTGTTCCTCCTCGAAAGAGTCATAAGCTTTTTGGATTTCTGGGGGCATCTGGATCTCGACTATGTTGTCGATGCGCTCGGGGAGATCGAGGTAGTCCTTAGCTTTCATGCTCATGCAGATGTCCTCTATCTTTGAATATATGCGCTCCTGATTCTCTTTGGATATGTCGTACGAATATACAATATGCCCGTTTCTACGTCCTGGCTTAAAGTAGTTGTCACGATAGTGGGATATGTATTTGCCCAAGCGCTCTCCCCGGTCCAGGAGGTACATTTGGGCCCAAAGGTCCATAAGACCGTTGGGTGCCGGGGTACCAGTCAAACCTACTACTCGGGAGAGTGAAGCCTGAACGTGCTTAAGAGCTTTGAATCGGATTGACTTGGGATTCTTGAAACTGCTGAGCTCGTCGATGACCACCATGTCGAATGGTAGGCAAGATCCCCCGTAGAGCCCGCATAGCCAAGCCACGTTGTCTCTCCCGATGGTGTATATGTCTGCCTTCTTGGCGAGAGCCTCACGACGTTGACGTTCTGTTCCGATGATGCGAGACACTTTAATGTGCTTCAAATGGTCCCATTTCTCGACCTCCTGTGTCCAGACTGATTCGGCTACTCTTTTGGGAGCTATGACTAATACTCGTCGGACCTCGACCTCTTTAAACATGAGCTCGTTGATGGCTGTCAAAGTAGACACTGTTTTACCCAATCCCATGTCCAGGAACAGAGCACAGTGCGTGTGGCTTATTATGTGGTCAACAGCTTGTAGCTGGTATTGATGGAGATCATTTTCGGTCATATTCCAATGCTAACATTTTACAACCCATGGTCGTGTCTATCACCTCGACTCGAAAGCCCATTGCTTTCAGTTTCTGGTGCATTAATGTCTGTATTTTTCGGGGCTTTTTGCCGAATGCTTTCAACTCAACGAAAACGACTTCGCCACCGGGGAACAGACAGAGCCGGTCAGGGAGGCCAGCATTGTGAATTGCGGGGAGTTTCAAACACCAGCCACCAACTCTCTCCACCTCAGTGACGAGCCGTTTCTCAATCGAGTTTTCGCACGTAATATTTTTGCTTTCCATAAATGTGGAAATTTTTAGTAGACTTGCACGGTTCCCATTCGGGCATGCTCTTCAACAAGTCATTTATTTCTCGAGTCTTATACCGGTCCATGTCCTCTCTGTTCCGCCCAAGACATTCGCACCATATCTCAGCAACACACACGTAGTCTCGGGGGGTTGTCCCTTTGGGGTTTAACTCATCGACCAGGAAGTCTCTTCTCTGGTAGAGGTCCATTGAGTCCCAGTTGTCCGGGAGTTGACGTTCCAAGTACGCCTCAATGATGCCTTTCCGTTCATCCGACTCGCTGTGCGAGCTTTGCTCATTTTTGGCTATTTTTTCTGCTTCATGGCTCAAATAGAGTTTTTCCTTGGATTTGTACAGGACAACTGCCTCAGCCCATATCTGGTCTATCTCGTCGTCCAGTTCCATGAACACGTCTTTTTTGGCATTGTTGGGGACCACGTCCACTGGCATGAAGCGTCTGTTGCCAGTGGGGTCTCTCAGGAATTCGCTGTCGTTGGTGGTGCCGAAAAAGACGCATTGCCGGGGATATATCTCAGAAGTTCTGGCATACGCTGGTCGGAATGAGTCTTCTGACTTAGATATGAAATGCTTCACTGACTCAACCTCCGCTTTGCGGAGACCGGAGAGCTCAGCTATTTCAATAAGCCATGCCCCCTGGATCTGCTCGAGAGCCTCCTTTCCTTGGACTGTAAGGAATGTGTCGCTAAACCAGGATTTTCCCAATTTTTTGATGAACGTACTTTTGCCGGATCCTTGGGGTCCTACGAGCATAAGCACAAGGTCGAATTTGACCCCCGGATTCATAACTCTGGCAACTGCTCCAACCAGCATCTTGCGGATGGCTTCGCGAGAGTAGATATTGTCGTCAGCCCCCATGTAGTCAATCAGGAGTTTGTCCACCCGTTGGATCCCGTCCCATTTGAGGTCATTGAGGTAGTCCAGAATCGGGTGGAAGTGGTTGCGTTCAAATTCCAGAGTCATGGCATCGTCGATCTTTAGCGAGGACGTTATGCCATATACGCAACCCAAATAGTTCCTGACCCCGGAATAGTCTACATTCTTGACCGGCTCCGGCTTAACAACCCGACGCCACGGGAGATTCCCGAAGACGTACCTCTTCCCGTCAAAGTCGTTCTGTCTGAACAGTCTTTTGAACCGGGGATCGTTTGCAAATATGAGGTTGAGGTTGGCATCCGACGAGAGGTACGCTCCCCGAGTATCAACCTCCAGCTCCTTCATCCACTCGACGCTCTCAGCCTCCGGGTCAACCTCCTTTTCGACGACTTCTTCCTGAGTCCGATCATGCTCTGGATCGGCAAACTCGTACTTGGTACTGTTGATGTGGTCGTTGGCAATGGTTGTCTTAGTGTCTGGGTCATTGCGTACGAACTCCTCCATTGCTGACACACTTGGCAACTTCGACGAGGGATCCTTGACCTTGTCGTCAAGGTGGCCGAATTTGTGTATGCGGACCAAGTCAAACGCATTGCAAAGTTTACCCCCACACGGGTCAGTTCCATGATGGGAATAAGCGAACTTGTCCTCATACACGATAAGACCAGCCGAAGCACTTCCTTTTGTGTAAGTGTATCGGCCCTCCAATGCTGATGGGACATAGGTGTCAGGGAGAAAAGTCTCTATTGCTTCGGGTATGGAGTACGTCCTACAGAACGCTCCTATGAGCCCCCTCTTTATGGTTGGGTCCTCCTGCTTCTTAACGGCTCTGTCGACAGCTTCGAAACGGGACGAAGCTGTGGGCCAAAGTGATGAGTCCTTCCAATCGGCATAGGAGTTGAGGATCTCGTCAGCATCAATCCATGGACCGTCCTGAACCTTAAAGTAGTAGTCCATGTCCTTCGGCGTAGAAGGCCAGAACATGAGTCGGTTGGTCTCGAAAGTTGAATTGTCGAAAAGGTCTATGCCGATTATCCCGGCAATTTTTCGGCTTATGGCCACATACTCATCAGCCGTGACTTCTCTGCTCAGTGGCATTATTAGTCGGTACCGGGGAGACGCATCTGAGTGTTTGTGAGTCCCATGCAGAACAGCTGCATTGTCAAACTGGAGAGTAAAGTCATCCCAGAGGTCTTTGTGGGCAAAGTCCAAGTCGAGTGTCATCAACTGTCTGTGGACCACATTGGCCGGGCTTCTTTTGCCCCCTCTCAGGTAGCCTCCAACGTATCCGCCTACGTCTTTTATTTTGAGCTGGTCCTCCTTGCTTGCAGAAACAAACTCCTTAAATGTTTCAGTGGTCTTGTTCTCCTCCCCGAGTCGACTGACCAATTCAGACCATTTCAGTTTCTTGTTGCTCCATACTTTTGATCTTGCGCTCAGTCCGATTGCAATATCAAGTTCCCCGTCGTATGTCATTAGTCTTTCTTATAAAATTTAGTAACGTATCCGTCTGCTTTGAGAGGTAATCCCATTGGCAAGCAGTTCAGCCAAGGAAGATCCCCTCCCATAACTCTACACATAGTTTCCAGACAATCCCCGGCTCGGTCTTCGTCTACCTCTGCAATGGCTTCATCATGGACGTGCATTACCATTTCGAAGTCTTTCATAATGCTTAGTCTGTACATTGCTTCGGCGAGAAGATCCCGGGAGATTGCCTGGACTATGTTCTCCACCAGTTTGCCCCCGTAAGTCTCTACCTCAGTCCATCCTACTGACTGGACCATGCCGTCGTAGACAATGCCAGTCTGCCCGAACCTGTTGGGTCTCACCCGGGGATTTCTGTAGTATAGTTTTCTCCCAGCCGGGAGAGCTATCGTCAAATTGGTCCCGTCATGTTCAAAGACGAGACAACTTACTTTCTTGGTTTTCCTGGTCTGGACGCACTCGATGGCCTTCTCGTTCACCTCCGCCCAAAACTCAACAATTTTAGGATTGGCTCGGCGCCAAAGAGCTACGATGGAGTACATTTCCTTTTTGGACAGCTTCTTCTCTTTGTCCATCTTCTCCATTGCGTTGACCGACCCCTCATATCCGAGTGCCAATTCTGCCGTCTTGCCCCGCTGTCTGAGGTCCGATCCTTTCGTAACCTGCTCAATTGGGACCCCGAACATGAGTGATGCTGATGCCTCATAGATCTTGCCATGAGTGTTGAAGACGTCGAGTCGCCATTTCTCCTGGGCTAACCAGGACAGGACTCGGGCCTCAATAGCACTAAAGTCGGCTACTGCAAACATTTTACCCTCCGGGGCTATGAATGCTGTTCGAATGAGCTCCGAAAGGACATTCGGAATGCTGTCGTAACACATTTCGATGAGGTCGTAGTCTCCCTTCTCCACCATGCTCCGAGCAAGACTCAAGTCCTTCATGTGGTTTTGGGGGAGATTCTGGAGCTGGATCATACGGCTCGACCAACGTCCTGTTCTGTTGGCCCCGTAAAACTGGAATAACCCGTGAGCTCTCTGGTCTTTGGCAGCACAATTGAGCATAGCAATGTACTTCTTAGTTGAGGTCTTGGACAGTGCAAGCCGACCAGCGAGAACCTCCTTGACCAGATCGGGAGCCTCCGGATTGTTTTTCAGATATTCGAGGATTTCGGGCTTTCCCAGTGCAGGGAAGTTGAGTCCGAAATTAGTGCTGAGCCACGTCTTCAACTGGGCCAAGCTGTTCGGGTTATCCAAGCCCGTCAGTTCCTTCATCCGGTCGGTCATCTCCTCCGTGTATACCTCATCGAAAGAGATGGCGTTCCCGGCCATATCGAGATCGATCAAGATACCCCGATCATTGATGCTCTGATCTACGAGATAGTTCCGACGTTCGAATTCTGGGAATGGGAATTGGTCCAGCTGTTCCACGATGTCGCGTTCGGCAATCACGTCATATTCGGCATACGTCTTGAACTCGTTCCACTTGTCCGGGTCGTCGTCCGGCATGTTCCGGGTCCTCATACCGTTGGACTTAGTTGGCTTGCACGGGGAGCAGAAAAACCGGATTAAAGCTTTACCTGTTGATTTCTTCCCGTGCTCCCCGAGGACCAACGCCTTGGAGAGTTCATCCAGAGCCAAAGGCAGTCCGCAATAGGCTGCTTTGGTCATTGAGCAATACAATTGATCAATCGGGATAGGTAGTCCTATACGCTTAAATACGAGTCTCTCAAATACGGCGTTATGAGCCCATTTCTCGATCTCCGGGTCAGTTAAAGCGGAGATGAAATAATCGGGGAGCTCCTCTCCTTTGGCCAGATCAATCACCTGAACGGGAGAGGTGTCAAAGGCGAAAGACACTATAAGGAGTTGAAAGTCCCCCGATTCTATGTATTTATAGGCGCCCGTGGATTTAATGTCCTCCGGGCTATATGTTTCCGTATCGAAATATAAGCGTCTCGGCATGTTAATTACTGTTAAATTTGTTGCTGGGCGGGGATTCGAACCCCTAATCCCGAATAAGACCCAGCATACCAACCTACATAAGGTCGTCGTCCCACGGGTTCTGGCCGAAGTCCTCTTCTGCAGAAGATCCCCCGGAGAGATGTTCTCCGTCAGCCAACTTCTGGAGGTTGTTCAGCCCGCAAGCAACGCCTTTGTTGCCATTCGTGTTGAAAACGTAGAAGTTGATCGACGCCCGGCCATAGCATCCGGAGTAGAAATCCTCTTTTTCGATGATGGGGTTGAGGTTGACGTCCACGATGCCAGGACGGTTGTCCGAGTTGGCATTGACGAACATGTGCCCAGCATACTCCGGGTTGTCCGGTCTTTCGGTGTCCCCGTCACGGAGGGGGTTCTTCCACGTGGGGGGAATCTTGCCACCCAATTTGGCGATGCCTTCTTTGAGAGCCGTGTCGATGGCCTCCTTGACCCGAGCCAGAGTTGCCGAGTCAGTCTTCGGGATGAGGATTAATACCGAGTATTTTACTCGGCCGGAACCCTCCATTGCTCGGGGTTCCCATACGTGGGCATAACTGAACCGAACTTTGCCGGTTACTACTTTGGTTGTTGCACTCATGATTGTGAAGTTTAGTTATTAGAAAAATCGAGTTTTGCTTGTTCGATGCCCATTGCCGGACGCTTGTCAGACTCGGGGACTAAAGTGGGTTTGCCCGGAGCCTTGATGACGAGGTCTCCGACCAGTGAATCGAAGTCCTTTTTGAGGAGCTTCTCGATGGCCGGGATCCCAGCCAGTTTGACAACTTGGAATTGTTCCGGGGTGTAGTCGCATGCGGTAAGAACTTCTTGGACTGCATTCTCGTCAATCCATTTTCGCATTGACCTTCCTTCGACTACCTTATATCCCGGTACCTTCTCGCCCGAGATGGCTTTGGAGAGTAGGTGCTCAGATACAGCATTTACCCAATCTTGAAGCATGGGGGCTTGCTCAAAAATCTGAGCGAGCTCCTCAGTGGTCAGGAGTTCAGGTTCTTTGAACTCGTGTTTGGCCAAGCCGAGATTGTGATCTGCCATTTTGCGGCACAAAGCTTTGACTTTACACCACCTGCACCAGTGCCCGACTTGGAGTTCCCCCTCCCCGGAGTAAGCAAGAGCTGCTTTGGGTTTCACTACCTCCTCACCCCATTTGTAGAGGTCTTCGGGTGTAATCTCCCATGACGATATTCGCTCCTGCCGGGGCTGGACGATAGTCAACTTCACCATGTTGATGTCGTAGACCATCTCGAATTTGGACAAAGCCCCGAGAGCATACAACATCAACTGAGCGTTGTTCTCAGCGAAAACCGGAACGCCAGTGCCAAACTTGAGGTCTATGATCTCCATGACCCCGTCAGCGATAATGCAAGCGTCTCCAGTGCCGAATCCTTGTTCGACCCAAGCCGAGAAGTCCAGTCGCTCCTCCAGAAGAACGAGTGCGTCTTTGGTTTTCCGCAGAGCTTCCGTATATTGGTCCGTTACGTACTGGCAATAAGCCATTACGGGCTCATCCATGGCCTCAGTGTAGAGGTCACTCTTCTTCAGCTTCCTGAGTTCAGCAGACGTAACGTCAACAGGCGTTATGCGGAACCTCGCTCGGAGGTAACATTCTGCCATCTCGTGAGCCAGAGTACCCTCTTCGGCATACTTGGAAGGCTTACCGGTTTCCTCAACTTTTTCCTCCAGTCTGGCACTGGGGGTGCAGTTGATCCACCGGTCTGCCTTTGATGCCGAAAGCATGGCGTGCTTACGAGATGAGTGATTCGGGGCTCCCATTACGCAAGGTCTTTGAGGAATTCGTAGAACGCGTCGTAGTTTCGGGCATCCAGTCCCGTCACATTCTTCGCTCCCAGTTCAGTGAGCTTTGCCCGGATGGTTTCGCGGTGGTTGTCCACCTTACTTGCCAGGAGAGTCCGGATGTCCTGAATTGAGACAGCGGGGTCAGAACCCAAAGAGGAGTTCGCATCCATCGGCATGGGTTCGGACTCCTCCGTCTTCTCGGGGGCCGGAGCCGGAGCCGGAGCTGGCTTCTTCACGTCCTGTGCAGGGACTGGTTTCTTGACGTCAGTCGTCTTAACTGTCACAGGATTTGCGCCTATGACCTGACAGATTTTGCGGACCATTTCGAGATCCTGAGTCTCTTCGAGGTTTGTCTCGAACTTAATTTCTACTTTCATTGGCTTGATGATTTTTGATTATGGTGTTCAGAAGTTCAATGTACTTGCTGAGGGGTATAGCCGGGTCATGGAGAACAGTTTCATGAAACAGGGACCCGAGATGGAACACCTTCGTCTCTCCTGTCTTGACTGATAACTCTGCTCTGTAGTTCCCGTTTGTCAGAATACATGTCTCTCCCCTAAACTCGGAGTTCCATGCTCCTCTGTAGAGATCGTCGACAGATACACGGAGCCAAGCTGCTAAACGTGAGACTTGCTCCGAATTCAACAAGGTTTTTCCGTTGAGAACCCGATTGAGAGCTGCTCTGGGAAACCGGTTATCGGGGAACAGAATTTCTGCCACTTCTTGAAGCCTGAGCCCTCTCTGTTCAATTAATTCTCTGAGATTGATAGTCATTGTGTTGTCCATGTTGTTTATCCCAAATATAATCAATTTTCCCCCGATATTGAAATTTTTTCAATCTTTTTAATGAAAAATGTTTACTTGGTGAGGAGGTAGACCACCTGAGCAATAAATATGCTCCTCCTGCTGGGGTTGACCCGGGCATATACTTCTCGTAGAGGCTCAATGGCTTTCTCAAGCTTGAGGTCCTCTCCTTTCCTCTTCAACTCCTTGAGAGCCTTATAGACCCGGGTCCTTTCCTGCCATTCCCGAACTTCGGCTTTGTCGTTCCACCAACCAGACACGGGGACAAATTTTGAGCTGAGCACATAGGCAGATTTTCCGTCCTCTGAAAACGGCTGTTGAGTGATGGCTCCCGGAGTACAGTTGGGGTTGATCTTCTTCTCGAACGAGATGGGCTCCATGTATGTAGGCCCCTCCCCGGGAAGCTTGTCAATTTTCATGTAGTGGAATCCGAACTCGTCTTCATACTTGAATACTACGTATTTTTCGATCTTTTCCATAGTTTACTGATTTACTGGCATTACCATTATTTTGCATTTCATTCCAAAGTATTGGAAGTGTTTGCCCGTTGCAAAAATGTCTTTGAGCTCCGTTTCCGTGTAGGTCTCGTATACCCCTTCTATATTTATGTGGCTTACCCCATTTGACTGTGACAAAGCCCGAAACGAAGTGAATACTCCTTCTACCTGTCCTGCGTTAGTGACGATAATTACTGATTTAATTGTTCTCATAATTTTGTAGGTTTTTAAGAAGCATAACCCGAACTCATCTGCAGAAGGTAGACCAATACCCTGAATAGAATGGGTTGGGTTATGCTTATTATTTACACTACAAATATAATACTTCTGCGGTAAATAATACGATAAAATCAGCATTTTTTTCCGTTTGTTTTGAGAAGTCCCATCATGACAATTTCGAGAGGGTTGGGTGAAGCTGGTTCTGACTGTCTTTAGTCTTCCACCAAATTATCCCACATTAAGCCAGCTTTAAATCCTATGAATGCCAGGAGTTTCTCTTTTCGAGTGAGGGGCTTGTCGCTTTTAATGCCTAACCGGTCAAGGATAGTCTCAATTCCCTCGTTGACAAAATCCGACTGATTGGTAACTGATTCTCTGTGAATAACTCCGAAGAGAACCTCTCCCACATTGCTGGGGCCTTTCAGCTCCTTGGATACGATTCCGTTGTAATAGTTGGCCGATTTGGGGTCCGGATCTGCCGGGAGGTCCCAGTTGAATTTTTCTTCCATGTTTTACTATTCGTTAATTCCATACTTACCGCAGACGTATGCTTCGCCAGTCTTGAAGCCCATGCAGACGAGAAGAGCCTCGCGTTTGGTAAGCAGTTGTCTCATTCCTGTGGCTTCGTTTACTACCTTGACCATCTCCAACAAGACAGAGGAAACATGACTGACTGTTTCATCGTCAAGACTGTTAACTCGCTCCTGCATTTTGTTTATAAGCTCCGCCACTTTGTCCGTTTCAACCTCGGGACCTATGAGACTTGAGAAATAGTCTTCTCTGATTGCCGGCCGTGCCGGAGTGCTCCATTCGATTTTTTTCATAATAATTGGCTTGAATTTATGTTCCTTAATGAATGCTTCTACGTGTTCTATTTTCTGCTTTTTTAATTCCATTACCTGATTGAGGGTTAACAGATACCCGTCCTCCGTAGTTACTACGTCCAATCTGGTTAGCTGGGGATTCATGTATGTGGTCAACATTTCTGAAAGCCTTTTCGTTGGATGAGGTCCTGGAGCTCCTCTTCTGTGTAGCAGGTGGAGATGAACCCGTTGCTGAAATAGAGGTCGAAAGTACCCGAAGGAAGCTGGGTAACCTTAAGCCCTAAACCGTTGCTGTTAATGTAATTTGTCATTGTCTTATCCTTTTGTTTGTATCACAAATATAAGAAAAGTTTTTTGAAGTAAAAAATTTTTTGATTGAAAAATGAGAAAAAAGTTGGGACCCCTATTTTGGGGTCCCCGGGATTAAAACTGTTTGAACCCGTAGCGGTTGAGTTTATGCTCCAGGAGCTGGAATTTCATATACCCCATGTCCAACCCGGTTCCTACCATATTTACGAACGGGATTCGGCTGGTGATGAAGACCTCCATCTCGGATCCCCCGGGGGTCCTGTATCTATTAATAAGTACGTGCTCCTCAGTGAGGGGGTCAAACCTGTCTTTTACATTGGCTGCCCATTTTCGAGTCATCCCGTTTTTCAGAAGAATGGTCCTGAGTTCCGTCATGGTGTAGCAGAAGGTGTGGACCCCGTTGCTGAAGGTAAGGCTGAATGCCCATTTGAACTGGCCGGAGGTGAATTTGTTGATCTTGAGTTCGAGACCCTGATTGTTGGTGTAGGTGATGGTTTTCATATTGTAGTTTGTTTTTGTTTGTATCACAAATATAATACTTCTGCTGCAAATACTACGATAAAATGCTGGAAAAATAGCAGAGAAACAATAAATTTTCCATTGTTTCTCACCTAAGTGGTTGACACTCAATGGGTTAGGCCCTAAAATCACCCCCGGAGAAACAATGTAAACAATGATTTCTATATAACCTTTTTATAGGGGGTCTTATCCTCTTTAAGAACACTATTATCCAATATTAGAACACATATTCCCTATTCAGGTTTTCCTCCTAAATTATTGTTTACATTGTTTACAAGGGCCTAAATCATTGATATTCAATCGATTATCGAGAAACAATGATTGTTTATTATTGTTTCTCATTGTTTACTGCTGGTCCCTGCCACGGGGGCCAATATCCCCGGCTTGGGAACACAAAAAACCCGAGCTCCCCTAAGCCCGGGACGGAGTAGTTTCCTAAAATTTCCAGCTAAAGCCAACCTCATACCCCGATCGGGTCAGCTCGAAGTCCCGCATATAGGATATATCTACTCCGAAATTCCTGTAATATATGCCTCCCCCAGCCCCAACCTGCCCGAATGAGTTAGCCGAAGCTCTCAGAAAGGGGGACCATTTCTGGGACCTCGTTTCTTTGATCTGTTCTCGGACGGGGATATACTTGTACGTAAGATGCTGGAGAGTGTTGTATTGGACTATAGCCTCCCAGTCAAATTGGCCAATTTTGGGATCTTTGAAGAATGTTCCAGCGTATTTCCTGGTCGTATTCCAGTCCAATATTGTCCTTTTTACGCTCTCCAGAGTATCCACCTCCTTTTGGTCCTCCCCAAAACCCCCTCCATTTGTGATTTCTGGGGGTGTTTGGGGAACCTTTTCCTCCTGGCCCTTATAGATATATATCAATTTGATTGGATTCCTAAAACCCTCCCATTTTGGAACCAAATCCGGGACTTTGACCTCCCCCTGAATTGGGGGTAAATCGACGTACTTTATAACGGTCTTTTCCTCGACTGTTTTACGCCCGATTATAAAGCCTATACCTACAAGAACTATTGTGCAGAGTACTCTCTTTAGTAAGTCCATATCGTGTCCTGCGGGAGGGTTTTAGAAGCATCTACGTGGATAAAATTCCCGTCGATGCCTATCCTCCGGATCCGCAATGCAATGGCTGCCTGGAGGATCTTCATCCGATTGGGGCCCGAGGCACACCGGATGTCCACTGCCAAACCTTCGGTGTGAGCACTGTTGCCGGACCGACCTTTTGCCTTATCGTGTTCTTTGGAACGATAAGCGCAATTGAGGACGAGGGGGATGCCTGCCTTTTCGCGGAGGTCATCCAGTAGATCGAGGAAGTCCTGGTCCATGTCTTCGATGGAGCAAGACGGATTGCATCGCTCGAATTCTTCGGGCTTAAAATACTTACTTGTCTTCATGGCATTCAAAGTCTATTTGAGTTTTCTTGCTGACCGATCTCTCCATGTATGACCGCAGAGCTCTGAATATGGGGTGATTGGAAATTATAGCTGAGTTTTCAAGAAAGCTCCAGAACTCTGTTCCGACCACAAAAGCAGCGAAGAAGTTGGCAAGGTTGAGACCCCCCAAGTTCGGGAGGACATGCACGTCAAGCATGTAGGCCATGCCAATACCGATAATGCTGAGCCCCAACTTCCAACACGTGTCCCACATTTTCTCGCTCTTGAACACATATTTTTGATGGGCTCGTTTGTGACGTTTGTAGTCAGCAATATTTCCAGTTATGAAGTCGACGATAATGGCAATACAGACACAGAGGATAAGGACCTGGACGGAAGCTAAAAGCCCCCAAAACCCTACAATGCTCCCGCATATCCATTTTCCCGCTCTCATGACTTCCTCCCCCATATCTGTTAAACTTATAATTTATTACGTCCTATAATCATTTTACGAGACGGGGACTCCTTGTATTCAGTACATGGAGTCAGTAACCGCAGAGCTTTAAGGTGATTTATAGCCTTCTCGAGATAGGCTTCCCCAATATTCCGTGCTTCGTTAGAGCTACGGACGATGATGTTGTCCTCTACTCGAGTGCTGAATTCACCATCTTTATACCTTACCCCAAAAGCAGTGGGACTGATTGGGTTGTTAACTACGAATCTTGAATACGCAATGTATGCAATGGCGATCTTGAGTCCTTCGCTTCGACCATCCCCGGAACAGCCACCATCATAATACCCGCCTTCCATGGCGGCAGTGTACTGATCTTTTGTAATGGTCACGTCCCCGTATTGGAAAGGACCGGGGCCGGAAAAGTCTGTCTCGTCGAGCCATCTGTAGAGATTGGCTCCTATGGCATCCACCAGTCTGAGAGTCTCAGCCTCCCGGATATATGGTTCCAGTCTGGCCGGATCGTTGATGTTCTCGGCTATCGGCCGAACATTCCGAAGGTCGTTAGAGTTGAGTATCATCGGGCATGAGTTTTATAATCTCCTCGTCATAAAGCCCATAGATGAGCTTGAGCATGTTTCTCTTCTGAACAGTGGAGAGCATCTGGTCCCGGATAATCTCCAATACCTGAGTCATGTTGTCCTTGCCAATTCTGTCTGCTATAGACTCGCCGGCATTGTAAGTGAGAGACTGAATAGCGAAGTCGGGATTTTCCAAAGGAGCCCACCAGTACTCAAAGATCGATACGAAAGTCTCCTCCAGCTGCTGACGCTCCCGTACTGTAACAGAGTTGTAGTACTTGTAGGCATTGGTCATGAGATCAGCCCCAAAGTTAGCCCCCACGTCAACAGCTCGAAGAATGGGAGGCTGCTTGAAGGCTTGACCAATGTTCTCCGGGATGACTCTCTGCGTTACTTCGAATGCTTTGTCATAGTTCTCCCCGGAGAACCTTATGAACTGGGGCACCTCATCTTTGGACTTGCACTGTATGTACCACAGTTGAGAAGTGTTCTCGTCTCCTTGAAACTTGTTGAGCTCTTTCTGGGTCTCATTGACTTGGGACTGATCTTGAGTCTCGTCCTTGATGTCTACCAAGATCCCAGCTGACAAGAAGTTGGAGCATGCGTTTCTACCGGCTACATTGGCAAGTGCTTCCTCAGTTCTCATGTCCGTCATCTCAGCGATGAAGATGGGGACCGGGTAAGAGGGACTGCCTTCGGAGTCTCCGGAGAAGTAGAGGATCTGGCCATTGTAATTGTCCCACCCGCCAGCTTCTTCTACCTGGTTCAGAATAACCTCCGGATCCGGGTTGAAGAGATGAAACCACTCAATGTCAGACGGGGACCATCGGGATCTCGTCTTGTCTCGGTGACCCCAGTCGGGGTGATATGCCGTCCGGCCAATGAATCCATCGTCGTCTGCCTTCGCAAGTCTGAGAGACTCGAACGGAATGTGGTGAATCGAGCTGACGCGGAAGTTCATATTGTAGTTAACATGGATGGCGAACCCATGCCATAACGTGAAGTCTTTGCAGACCATGCGGAGGATCTTGTCGAGCTTCTCCCCTTCTTTGTTGACCCGCAATTTGTAGATACCCGGATCTTTGAATCCGTGACCGTATACGAAGTCATTGTATATGCTCAAGCAGGCATTGCCGGTCTTTGAAGCCTGAACAATCTCGCTGACTGTCTGGGGAAAGTCGTTGGTATCCCCGTATGTTTGGATGCCATACTGTCTCCAGTCCCGGGATTCGAACTGAGGAGCTGATTTAATCTGTGCAACTTTCATACTGGCGTAATTTTAATAGTAGGAGGGACGGGAAGCGACCCCGTCCTATTACCAGTCCTATTTGGACCCTCCTTTTTTGGCCCCCTTCTTGGGAGCCTCCGAAACGGGATTGACTACCCGGTTGTAAACCTCTTCGATCTCCCCGGCAGACATTTGCGAGTCTGCATAGGCTTCCTTGATGGCTTCCAGATCCATCCCGGCGTCGATGAACTCCTTCACCTCGGTGTCGATGTCGGCGGGTTTCTCCTCGGGCTTCTCCTCGGTCTTCTCCTCGGGCTTCTCCTCGGGCTTCTCCTCGGGCTTCTCCTCGGTCTTCTCCTCGGCGGATGCCGAGTCGAGAATGGCATGGATTGCCTCCATGGCTTTGGAGTACTCATCGAGCTTGGCGTTCAGCTCGATCTGTTTCTTGTTCAGCTCTTCGAGTTCGGCTTTGACAGAATCGATCTGCTTGCTCAGAACCTGAGCCTGACGCTTCTTGATTTCCACGTCCTTGTCCGGCATCTCCTTGCCATAACGAGACATGAATTTCTCCAGTCGGTCGTTCAGGTCTTCGGGAACTCGGGTGAAGTACGAGAGCGCATCCTTGTTGAATGCGATGTGGTACAGGCAGAGATCCTCCGTGATGTTCCTCGGGGTGAGGATCTTGCTGAACTCTTTGTTGATCGGGTCGTGGAGCAGAGTACCTGCTCGGAGTTCGTAATCGGGGTGTGCTACGTTTTTCATTTGTTGTTCTGTTATTCGTCTTAATGCTAAGTCGGCTTCGATCAGGCAGAAGCCGCATCGGGAAACTGACTTATTCAAAAAGTATCGAGAAAGTTCATCTACTTCTCGATGGAGAGCGGGGTTCTTTTCCAATTCCAATGTATGGGCCCGATAGGCTTCGCCTCTCAGGGACCCATACTTGGATTGGTAAGCTCTCAGTCTTTCGAGCATGTCAGCCATAGCCGTTACTTTTTAGGTACTCCGGCGTATGTGGTGAGAATGATTACGTATTCCCCGTTGACATAGTCCTTACGGATGTCTGTGTCAGCGACACTTGCTCCCCAAGTTGTTGCAGTTCCAACCGAGCCCTTAGTGTACTGAAGAACGGGAGGTTTTGCAGCTACTTGGCCAGAGACGTCCAGGAACACGTAATTTGCCTGAAGACCGCACCCCGGGAATGCCTCTGCCGGCTTGGTGGAAGTTGGCGCAGGAGGCATGGTAACCTTTCCGGAGACGCTGGTACACGAGGACCTCTGCAGAGTGAGTGGCACGTCGTTACCAATTTTAGACTGGCCTTCCGACGGGTAAAACCGCAGGATAGCCTGTACAGTACACTCCGTTCCGCCAGCCAGGAGACCGTCAACCATGAGGTCAGTGGTGGCTTCGTCCGTGTTGAAGAGACTCATCGGGAGCGAACCTTCCTGAGCGATGGTGCCGTTGGCCAGAGTTACCTGGTATGCGACGCCGTCGGTCATTTCGGTAGTGACAGTGATTTCGGTGAGCTCCAGACCCGAGTCCCAGCCATACACCTCGTACTTGGTGTCCCCGTTGTCTCCGGTGTCGTTGTTCTCGACGATAGCGATGACGCGGGCATTGGTCAGGCCGTTTACGAACTTCTTGGCTGCTTCCGACTTCTTGAAGATTCGGACGACCACGTTGTGCTGGTGGGTCTTGAGATACGTGCCAGCATTGATGGTGTCCGAGCCAACTGTTGCGTTGGGCAGCGAGTCGACTTCGTAACCAGTGGCACCGGCCTTGAGGATGAGCGAAGAGATAACGTTGTCAGTTACAACAGACTTCGATTTGTCGACGTCCGAGTAGCTGAGGAGAATCACCCTGGCGGTGGTGCCGGCGATTGCCGGCTTACCACACACCCGGTTGATGAATCCTGTTTTGATTTTAGAACAATCAAGTCCTGCCATTTTCTTAGATTTTTGAGGATTAGATACCTACCGAGAACAGATCCGGGTTAGTGAGCTTGGCATCCGCCCGACCCATGAGTTCTACGTAGACTACGCGGTCTTTGTACTCGTACCAGATCCGCATCTTCTCGAAGCTGTCGATTGCATCAACACCTATGCCGAGCACGCTCTTCGAGGTGAAGAGAATTCGATGGGGATTGTTGAGCTTCGTGCCAGTGTCTTCCGACGTAGCGATGATCTTGTCCCAGATGGGCATTGCGATGACAGGGATGCCATTGAAGCTGAGAGCCTCCATGCCATTCAGCAGAGCTAAGCGAGCCGACTCGAGGCAGCAAGCGTCCATAAGAGACTGCTGATAGGCATCGTAGACCGACTGGGTAACGAGGATAAACTTGTCAGACTGCTGACGGAGCAGAAGCGGGGCACTAAACACGACCGACTGGATATACTCCTTTGCCTTGGCCGGAGTAAGCTTCTGAGCTACATAAGATGCCCCAGCATTTTCCGTAATTGTTGCTCCGCGCTGGGACGGATTGGCTGTAACCTGTGTGGTAATCTGTTTCCAGAAACCGTTGATGATGGTGAAGAATTTCAGGTCGAGCCCATCCGTAATGATACCGCTGTCGGTAACGTTCTTGGCGTCTTTGTCGTTGAACCAGAACAGGCGGTACCAGAAGTCCATAATGGAGCGCTCCAGAACCTCAATGACGATGTTCATGTAGTCCGTATCCGTGAAGTCCGGAATGTCGACGCCGGTGCGGAGAGAGTAGATAGTTGCCGACTGCTGAAGGTCAGTGTAACACTGGGACAGGAGGATCTCCCAGATGCCGGGCTCCCATTTCAGCTTGCGGGTGTTGATGTTCCACGGCTGAGGAGTCGGGTTACACCCGGTGTTGACCACGCCGACCATGCCACCCTCACCGATGTAACCCACCTCGGTGTTAGTGACGATGTCGGGGAAGACTGTGTGAATGGAGTTGATGTCAGGACCCTGAATGGTGTCCTCCATAATCATCTCCGAGATTGCCTGAATGACCCGTCCACAAAAAGTGAACTTGTCCATGTCGAGGAATTCGCCGTTTTTAACTGCCATAGTTCTTAAAGTTTTTGAGTTTGACTACTTGAGGATCTTTTTGGCAGCGTTGACCTTCCGGAGCTTTTCGCGAGCTTCGTTTTTCAGGTCAGCTGCCGAGGGTTCGGGCTTCTTGCCTCCGGGCAGAACCGTCTTGCGATTCTTCGGGCGGTAGTTGCTACCACGGAGGTTGCGGAGTTCGTTCTCCTGCTCCTCGATGAGGTTCGTTGCCTCGTCGAGCATCGCCTCCAGTGCTGCAACGCGGTCCTCGAGAGACTCGGTGTCCTCCATCTCGATTTTGGTAACGATGTTGTCCTCGACGGTGACTACCCGACCGTCCTCCAGCACGACAGTGCCCGACGTCTCGCCATTGGCGAGAGTTGCCTCTACACCTTCGGCCAGATTGTCCTCTTCACCTACGGTCTGGAGAACGACCTGACCCTCAGCATCCAGATAGTCGAAGTTGGCGGGAGAGCCTTTCTTGCCATTCCGGAATGCCTTGACTTTGCTCATGAATTTTTCATAAGCGCTTTTTTCGTTTTTTGCCATAGCATTAAAAATTTGGTTTGTGTTGTATGAATTGATTTTGGAAATGAATCCCAAGTCAAGAAGGGATTTGGCATCATGGATTCGCTCCTCATGCATGACATTGCGGAGCCGTTCCCGGTCCTGACCTGTCCTCTCGACGTACACGTCGAGAATAGCCTCCTCCTCCAGAGCAAGCTCCTCGGCAATGCTACGAGCATCGTCGGAAGTGAGCCAATCCCCGACCGGCATGTATACCCGATGGATGAGTGCCCGGCAATTCCTGTTTGCCGACCGGTTCTCTGCCGGAGCTGCCAACAGGATGCACACTGCCATCGAGTGGCATCCCCCGACAATATTTGTGTATATAGTTCTCCCACTCATGCGAAGAAGGTCATAAATCTTGAAGCCCTCCTCAACAGAGCCCCCATCACAGTCAATGTTGATGCACACCTCCTGTTCGTCGGGGTGTTCATCAAGTACCCGGCGGAAGGTCTCCACGGAGCAGATCTCTGAGGTCCCACCCCAAAGCTCCACCATGACCCGATTCTCTTCGGAGTCAATTGCGCCTTTTAAGTTGATGAATATCATGTGCCAAATTATTTCGATACAAATATAACTATTTCTAATAGATATTTAAATATTATTTGTGCTGGATTATTTAAAAATTAGCCCGGTCCTGAATCTGCACGTAGTTAGCATCTTCCCTCCGAATATCTTCGATTGTAGCAATCACTCTCACCTGGCCAAATGCTTTTTGAATTGCCCTCTCCATGTCAAGCCGATTCATGGGCTCCGACGCCTCAGCGAATGATCGGATAGCATATCCCCCGTCCGACCCAACTTTAGTGAACGGTACTCCGCCACCGAGTTCGTTTATGGCAGACAGGAGAGGAAGGAACATACGGCTCGACTTCTTGTTAATGATGGTCTCTCCTCCTTCGGCCTCAATGTGCACTCCTCCAGCGGCATGACTGGGCCCCTCAATGTATTTACCTCTTGCGGCTTTCGGCAGAGGAGCTGCCCAAAGAGCTGCCATCTGAACTGCTCCCAAAGCCGCAGCTGCTGCAATGAACGGGATAGCCAAAGGGAATCCCATTTTAGCCGATGCCATGATGGAGATGGCAGTATTGATGCCAATCTCGAAGGATCCCATTGCCCTCTCCCGGATAGCTTGTTCCCGTTCGATTTTGGCCAACTCCTTCTCCTTCTGTTTCTCCATCTTGATTTTCTTCTCGTTGTACTGGGCCTCCGTGATTTGACCATTAGCGTACATGTTTGCCAATGCCTGCTCCTCCCGGCTGTATTGTTCTTCTACCTCCTGAGCCCGACGCTCCCCGAGAGCACTGGCCAAATCGTTGAAAGCAGTGGCGAAGCTAGATGCTATTCCGGCATACTCCTGGAGCTTCTCGATTCGCTCCTCCCATAAAGACTCCTCGTTCTCGGCCATCTCGAGTTGGATCTGAGCAATGGCGTCCTCGTTTCCTTGAGCTGCTGCCAACTCGGCCTCCAGATACCTTTTCCGGATCTCATACTTGGACTTGTGATTTAACTCGGCTTGAGTGAGCTCCTTGTCGAGGTCCATTTGCTGGAGACGAAGATTGTTGGCTCGGAGCTGGGCCTCCTGCTCATAGGTTTTCTCCCCGGCAGCTTTCCTGGCTTCGATTTGTTTCTGGAGCATCTCATTCTCGAGCTCCAGCTTCTTTCTCTCGTTGTCCGCTGCCTTTGAGAGATCTTCGGCATACTGTTCGTTGAGAACTTGGTTGAACCGGTCAAGTTGCTGTTTGGTAGCGTCCTCGCGGATCTTTTTGATTTCATCCTGGAGGTTCTGCTGAATCTGTTTCTCGAGTTCGGCTCTGTTGACCAGGAATTGCTCATAAGCGGCATACTCTTTCTGGTATTCCTCCTCGCTCATACCTCTCACGAACTGGGGAGGCTGAATGTTGGCCAGCTCCTTCATGGCATCCTGGTACTTCTGAGTAACCTGGGCAATCTGCATGTCGACTGTGCCTCCGGAGGCTACAGCCAATATATTGGCTCTCACCCCAGCAAGGTAGTCATTAAGCTGTTTGGCTTGGTTCTCGTAGAACTGCTTGTCGGACCGAGCCATGGCATTCAGAGCCGTCTGATACTCCTTGTTAGTGATTTTGCCGTGAGCTTTTTGAAGAGCGAGACGCTCCCGGGCTCCATCCTGAGCTGCCTTGTAGAGTTTCCTTTCATACTCCATCCGGATGGCGATGCTCGTAGACTGGAATGTTGTTTGAAACCTGAGATCGTCTTCCCGGATTTTCTGCATGGCTTCCGAGTTCTTCAAAGCAACCTCCAGAGCCTTATCGGCAATGGACTGCTGAGCCTCCCGATTGGCTATTGCAGTCTCGAGAGCCAAATTGGCAACTGCAGCTCCTTCATTCTCGATTGTCCGGAACAGTTCTTGGTATCGACCTTTCAAGTCGTCGAGTTCCTTTTTGGCCTCCTTGTATTTGTTCAAGCTTCCTGACCACGTGTTGAGCTCCTCCTCCTTGGCTGCAATCACCTTCTTCAAGGAGTCGAACTCATCCATTGCAGCCATCTGTCTTTGACGAGCTGCACTCATCTCAATCTCGCGGAGCTTGTTGGCTGTTTTGAGCTGAGCTTCGGCGATCTGTTCCGACGTGGCATGATTGGCTTTGAGGTTCTCGATCTCCCGTTTGCCCCGTATCTCCTCGGCTTTGGACAGAGTGTTCCGCTTGGTCTCGATCTGATCCAGTACATACGTGGAGGCTTCGGCAGCTCGATTGTATGCCTCCATTGCCCGGGTTGCTCTCTCTTGAGCTTCCGTGTTACTGTTAAATGCGTTCGTAAGAGCAACCACTCCCGCCACCAATCCGCCCACTGCCGCTGCCACCAATACAACGGGATTGGCAGCCAAAGCCGCGTTCCAAAGCCATGTGGCAGCTGCTGCTGCTTTGGTGAGGATGTTGCCAGCTCCTTGTACGGCATTTTTAGCAGCTATCGCTTTCGTCTCGGCGCGAGTCTGGTTGATGCCAACCAGCTGAACCAAGTTAGATGCAGCTCGATAAGTGGCTTCGGTCTTGGAGAGAGCTGCTTGGAGAGAAGACAAAGAGGAAAGAGCCGTGATGATGGTTATCATCTTCGTCATGGTAGCATTGAGCTCCTCGTTCTCGCTCCCCAGTACCTGAGTGGCTGTGGTCCATAAACCGTAGACGGAAGTGATTGCCGAAGTTGCATCCGTGACAGCGACCAGTGTGTCGATTCCTCGTCCAGTCTGGGCGATGGCTGTATTGACCGTGTCCTCTGCCGTCTTGAGCTCCCCAGCTCGCTTGACCATCTCCTTGAAGGATGCTGAACTCGTATCCCCGGCTTGAGCCATCCGGATCAGAGTGTCGGTCAAGTCGTTGAGCTCCTGTTTCAGGTTATCCGTTGCTTTCTCGTAGTTACCAACGGATCGGCGGTAGTCCCCGAGTGCCTCCTCCTGAGCTTTGAGCTCCTCAGTGGTCTCTGCAATACGCTTTCCGAGCTCGGCTTTACGAGCTGCGTCCTGCATCGAATTGCCCAACTCTGCAAACTCGGCATTGTCCAAAGCCAACTGAGTTCTGAGCTTGTTCAGACTGGCCTCCTGTTGGTTCTGGAGCTTAATATTGTTCTGGATTTGCTTCTGGTACTTATTCGCCTCGCTGTTGATTGCCTTGATCTGGTTGTCAAGCGCATAGTATTCTTGAGCATTCTCCTCGGTTACTTTGCCGAGAGCCTTCTGCTGATCCCTCAACTCCTGAGACCGGAGTTTCAGTTCGGCTAACGTTTTGAGGGCATCCTCAGCTGTTACCTTGACATTGTAAATTGTACTTTTCTGTTCTTCGGCCATATTACATTCGTATTAGGTCCACTTTGGTTATCTTTCCAGCTTGGAAGTTGTTTATCTTCGAGACGTAGAACCAGAACCCATGCTCTTCAAGCCATATCGGGTTGAACAGGTCCAGGCTTTGGATGTCGAGCGAGTCCAAAAGAATCTGGGTCTGCAGGATCTTTGGTCTTTTGAGTATATTGTTGATGAGCTTGTCGTAGTACTTCGGAACGTAGTAATTCAAATTTTTGAAATACGCCGTGTATAGTCGTACCCGGGTAAGGGTGTAGCCTACACTTACCTGGGGCCACATATAGTCAGACTTATTGATGTGGACGACCATCGGCTTACTGAGAGCATTGTACTCCCAAGTCGTCTCGGTCATTTCCCCGTTCTCCATCCGGCCTCTATTGATGGTCCAGATAGGGTAGTTAGCAAGTGTGTGGGTCTTGCTCGTACTGTCCTCGTCATAGAGAGTTTGGTTGAGTCCTGCCAAGAACCCAATTTGGAACAGGAGTTTAGTGGGCTGGAGGTTGACGTCCGGGGTGCTGAACTTGTACGAGTCAGTAACATTGTTGTCCTTGTTGTCCTCCAGCTTTATCTCGTTGGACTGGGCATAGCTGGATAACTGGAAGGTAAGTTTTGTGTCCTTACCTTTTATCAGCTTGTCAGACCAATTCTTCCCGGACGAGCTTCGTCTGTTGTAGAACTCCTGAGTCGAGTATGCTCTTGCTACTTTGGTGGCGGGATTCACGTCGATGGTTAGCCCGAACAGCTGGAAGAAAGCTTTGACTATGTCCCCCAAGCTCTTAAATCCAGTCGAGGCCAGGAGGTCATAGGTTAGCCCGGGCTGGGGCTTATCCCCCGGCGAAGTTTCCGGCACGGGAGGAGCAGTAATGCTGACCGGGAACCTCATGTCATACTGATTGACAGAGGGACTGTTGATTGTGGTGAGAGATCCGGACACCAGGATGTGCTCTCCTGCCTCCATCGGGATGTCGACCGAAGCGCTGCCATAAGCCCACGACGACCAGGATCTGGTCAACACTATAGCACTGGTTCCGTCGTTCTTGTAGTGGGTAACTTGGACTGCCACTGATCCATTCCGAATGGCAGAAATATTGGACCATGAGAAACTGAACGTGATGGTCGTGTCCCACAAAGTCATCCAGCTGAATGTTCCGGATACGGTGCCCATCAACAAGCGTCCAGCGACCGGGTCACTGAGAGTTACTCCCGGGTATCCTTGCCATATCACCCCTACTATAGTGCCAATCGGGGGATCCTGGATCCAGCCAGTCCCGGATGCTTTCGGAGCATTGGGGTTGTCTGCCAAAACGGGGTAAGTGCAAGGCAAAAACATTTCACTCCGGTCAACTGGATCCACGTCAGTCTCGAGACTGTAGCCTGCTCGGTCGAAGATCCACGTTACGAGGTCATACCAGTTGAGATGGGGATAGAACTTGTCCAACTCCCGGACTTGCCTGATTGCCTCCATGGAGATCGGGGGGACGTTCGGGTTCTTCTGGAGAGTTGCATATAGCCAAAAGTACAGGACTTTAGATTCCTCGGGACCGGAGAGGTATCGCTCGGCCTGTCCCATTGTGTCCGTGTACCACTTGAGGAGAAACATGCCAGTCCCGGGATCCTTCGCGTCAGTGTTGTTGAGGGTGTCGAACAAGTCAGCAGTTGCCCCGAGGATCTGGACCCCGATCGATGTATCTGATACGTCTACGATGTTCAATACTGCTCCAGCCGGGGATATGAGTGCTCCCTCATAGAATAGTTGGCAAGGAAACTTCATGTATGGCACATACGAACCTGAGCCAACTACAAAACTGAATCGGAATGCTTGCTCGTTATGGGTCGTCCTGGGCAGACTGATCCGCTGGGAGTACGAGGCATTCCTGTCTTTCAGCTCCGCCAGATTGTTGATCTGGTAATTCATCGCAGGAGCATCCAGCGGGAGGTCCAGTGACCAGACCTCGCCGTCAATGCCTTTCATGAGTAGTTCGTAGTTCATATTACCACTGAGTTTGTTCGTCAATAAGCTGGAACTCGTAGCTAACAGTGTTCCGGGGAGTCTTGGTGTCCCAAGTTAAGTCCGTGTCATCTACGAGGACTCGTTGCCATATCCCGACTGAGTAGTTGTACCTTTGAACAAGAGGCGAGAGAGCAATTCCTTTGAGCAAGTTGAAGTCGTTCTCATCAAGCTGTTCTGCTCCTGCTTGGACTATGTTCTTAAACTCCGGAGCTAACTCGCCTCTCGTCTGTGAGGCATAGGGGTCTCTGGAATTCGCTAATACGTATTGGTCTCCCCGGTCAACCTCCTGCGTATACTTCTTGTGTTGCTCAAACATGTAAGTGTCCCATCCGCCTTTCTGGTTTATCCAGCGAATGTAGAATGGGTTGCAAGGTACCTCTGTATCGACGTAACGTATATGCCATTTGTCGGAGTTCAAGGGCAAATTGCGATTTCTGACAATAACGTAGTCAGCACCATCTGCCAACTCCTCGTCGAACTCGAGGACAAGCGGGATGTTAATCCTGGGGGAGATCTCCGCTTTCTCGAAGTATGTATTCCCCGTATACATAACATTCACTTCCATGGCTGATTGCATGTTTACTGATATCGACCCCTTAGCAAACAGGGTTAGGAAGTTAGGGTATCCAAAATACTTCTTAACATATAGTTGTCTGTCCCCGTCAGGAACCCGGTCCGTCAACACAAATCCTACGGGCCTTTCGGAGAAGTCAACGCTGTAGCCTCGGGGACAAACTCCCCGGGAGGCATACCGGACATTGAAGTTTTGTTCGCCGAATCCCCTGTATGCGTATGCCGATATGAGGTTATAGTCAATGCCAAAACCTATGCGCGAGTTAACATACGGGTATGTCCTGTTAAGATCCCGGAATCCGGCTTTAGCTAAAAAGCTGAGATCGTATTTTTTCGTCGTCCCAAATCCAGAATCCCTGTGGATGTCGATGCTTTCAGTTAATGAGTTCGCTGCCATCACTGAACTGGGCCTATAGCCGATAAAGTTCTGTCCGTAGGCCAAACTCATATCTGAGAGAGTAACCTTCACTCCAGCTGTTGCTCCTTCAATACCTGCAAAAATGACAAGTAAAACGCGGGGGTCTCTTACTGTAATACTGGTCGGTACCTGAACCTTCCACGTCATGTTGGCACCAATTGGTATATTTTTTTTAGCAATCACAGTGGTAGGAGCATTCAAATTGGTTGCTTGGAACAAAGCAATGGTGAGTGAAGTGGCACCCACTCCAGCCCCGTAAGAAACCCTAAAAGCATACCATTCCCCGGGCACCGCCTTTCTACGGATAGGAAACTTCACAAAATAGTTGTTACTACTACCTCCACTGTTATCAATTACTTCGGACTTCTCATTGTCTATAATGTTCAACGAGATCATATTGTCCTCGTCGAAGTTTTGGGTCTCGATCTCAAGACCGGATGTTAAGTTGTCGGTCTCAACTGGTATTTGCGAATATGCTGAGTATAAAGAATCCTCAGCCGGTTGATTTGTAATTGCCATATCGCGTCATATTATATATCCGTGGTCCATATTGTTGTCAGGAGTGAATGCCTCTTCAATGAGAACCTCCATTGTCTTGTCCAAATGCTGAGCCAAGTACTCCTCGAAGTTATCAGCGGGAGTGTCGACCAGGTCAACGTAAATGTGATTGCGATAAAGCTCCGAGCCTTCCCGTTTTATCTTCCATGCAGTGGCATTTCCGAATCGGACCAGGTCCTTTGGGTCCGAGAAGGTGATGCCTTTGAGCTTTGCCCACTCCATGATGATCTGCCCCAAGTTGGCGGGGATCTTGCCAGGACCTCGTCCCCGGATGAGAGTGTAGAAGTAGTTCGGAGCTTCGATTGTTCCCCAAACTGTTTCACCTTCCCGTCCCGTCTGGACCGTTATCTGAGCATAGGTTCTGCCGGAGGCTTCCTGCCCGGCGTCCTGTGATGCCCGGATGATCTCGTCCCTCATCTGAGTGAGACCCTCAGCCAATATCTGTTCCAGTCCTACCGCCATTTGTTTCTGGGTTTGCGAGCATTGGCTTTCTGCTGAGCCTTACGCTCCAGTTCCTTGTTCAGTCGCTCCCGGAAGAGGTGGCTCTGCAAGTTGGTGAAAAGGAGGTTGTACACCTTGCCGTATTTCCATTCCAGGATCTCGTCCGGGTCCTTCGAGTAGTCCTTGGCCAGTGCAGTGATGGTAGCCATCTCGCCAACCACCATGGAGAATTGGGCAATGCCGGCTGCCTTCTCCTCGGCACTGGGCTCGTACTTGAGCTCAGTATGTTCTCGCTCGATCCAGTATTTAATGCCCATGAGGACCTCATACCAGTACTCGACAATTTCTGAGGTGTTCCTGAGACTCCATTTGACCCCAAGACATTGCATTCCTTCCTTCATCTTGTCGATGTCTGTCAGCTCCTTGTCAGTGATGATCCGGCCAAGCTCTATGCGTTGGCCGAACGTCATCTGACCGCCTTTTATGTCGATTCGCTGTATCATACCATTGTATAAATATCACGGAATGTCCAGACGTCTGGGAACTCTCCCTCAGGTTTTACATTGATTCTAGTTACAATTAAGTCTTCTGTGTCCGGGAATGTATACTCTTTGAGCTTCCATTCTCCCTTTGCATATGCTGGGATTAGGGGCCTTCCGCATAATATGCTTCCATACGGGTACAATGCCGTGACCAGGTTAGCCGGAACAGTGTTAGTGCTTATAGATTCGGAGCCTACAGACTTGTCAACGGGTTTTGATTCAGTATTTTCAAAGGTTATCGTAATTCCCCGCATATTAAATCCTTCGTGGATGATGTCTACCAGCCTGACAGGTTTAGGCTCGGGTGGAGCAGGAGGAATGGGCTTATACGCATCGAGACACCATTCTTGCGTTACAGTTAGCTCCAGTCCTACGCTGACCTCGTTGGCATCGAACCGAGGAGACGGATACAGAATCCTAATGGTGTTGAATATTTCCGGATGTCTGAGTCCCAATTCCGAAGTCTTCAAGAGATACAAGAATGGCCGAACCATCTGTTCCTCAATTTGATTCTTCAACTCCAGTCGTCCGATGGTGGGCGAGTTCTGGCTGAACTTCGTGTCGCCTTTGTAGGCATCGTTGGCCATCGGCTCGAACTTGCAGAAGTATATCTGCATGATGGTCCTTTGCTTCTGGTGCCCCCTGTAAGGAATATCATAGTAGCCAGTGGTGGGCTCCTCAACATATACAAAGTCAGACGATACCCGATTGCCGTCCGAGTCTGTTACGAATCTTTCCATCGTGTCTACTTTGACGTTCAGCATTCGAGCCTGGTCACACTCAAAGACGGCCAGAGGATTGACCATCTTGATTATGTCGCGGATGAGGGTTATGATGTCCAGTATCATCGTTTTGTGGGGACTATTATTTTGGCGGACTTCATGCCAGTCGCCTTCGGCTTTATCTCAAATATCATTCGCATGATGAGCATGTCCAGGAAGTCCGGTGACCTGCCGAGGAGCTGCTTCATGGTGTCCTTGGAGATGAGCTCTCGCTTCTGCTCAGCGGAGTTCGTGTTCTTGGACTTGAGGACAGTCATCTCCTGCTTGATCTTCTCCTGAACTTCGGGAGAGCAGATGATGTGGATCTGGCGCTTGTTGATGAGCTCCGCCAGCTTGAATGCGCACTCCGACTTGATGTTGTTGTACGTCTTGGAGTCAATGGCTGATTGACCTCCGTGAAACTCCCGGATGCCTTTCAGGTAGCTCTCCAAGTAGAACCCAAGTCCGTCAGCGTCAGAGACGATGCTGGACCGGGGGACTTTCAGACCGGTGGCCAATTTGGCGATCTTCTCCTCCATCTCCTTGCCTTCCGAGAAGCCTTTGGCAATGGGGACCCGACAGACCATGCCGTCCCAGGTTCCAACCACCCAACTGTCTCGTCCTTTCCCGGCAAGGTCAGTGCTAATGAACCGATTGCCCGTCGGGAGTACGAACTCATTGCTGAACATGTCGCACACTGCATCATAGTCGACCAGCCAATTCGGATCATCGTCATACTCCCAGTTGCCAAAGACCAGTCGCTCGATCTGCGACTGGGTCAGGTTCCGGAGAAGCCCTTCAATATACGTGTCTGGGAGAGTCTTGTTGTCCTGGGGTAGAGCTTTGACGAATCGACGCCAAGGAGGCAGCTTGTTCTCCTTCCATGGCTTGTAGTAGTCCGTGTAGAGGAAATTGTTGGACGGGTTGCAAGTAATGAGGAGTTTGGGAGCCAGCTTGTAGACGTCATTCTTCCATCGACCGATGGAAGCCTGGAGGTTGGTCTTCGCCTCGCGGATAAACTCGCCACCCTCTTCGATCCATCCCCGAGTCATCTGCATGGACCCGAATCTCTCGTACATGGGATCGCTGGGGTTGTACTTGGCATCGATGAGGTAGATGCGGCTTTTGTTGTACAACTCGAAGAAATTGTATTGGCCATTAAAGTGGTAGTAGTTCTCCGTGATGCCCCAGTGGGTAAATACCTCGTAGATGGAGGGAATAGTGTACCGGACCAGGTCGGCAGCCGTCTTACGCGCAATAAAATAAAATGTCTCCGGGTAGGTGAGGGCATCGCCGGCTATCAAGGAACACCCGAGGTACGATTTACCAGCACCTTTCGTGCCAGCATACAGAATGTCAGTGACCGAGTCATCAAGCCATAACCGAGCCACTTCCTTCTGCTTCTCGTTGCCTTTGGTGTCAAATTGAAGCCGGCGTCCCATTTTATTTTACCTCCATTCCTGTTATCTGTTCGAGAGTAATGCCTCCCGTCAGGTTGACATTGGTCTTGCGTCCTTGAAGTACCTGGATAAGGCTGGCAGCGTACTTACCAACCAGTGCTCCCTCAATCTGCTGGGAATTGATGGCGTCCTCGATGGTGCCACCAATTGCAGCTGCTACCGGGTCTCCCGTGAGCTCCTCGTACTCAACAGGATTGATGCCAGCAAACAGCCTAAATGATTCGATGGTCATCGGGCGGGAAATGTATACGCTACAGTCTTCGCCATTCTTATTCTTGTGAGCCTGGGAGAAATAGTTATCCTGCATGAATTTGCAATACTCGATGAATGCAAAATAAAGCTCCTCCGCATCGGTGGGCTTTACAAATTCCCCGGCGTCTCGCCTTTTCTGTCCCTCCTCCATATAGGCGAGAGGACTCATTTTATATGTGCTTCGTGCCATGCCTCAAATATAATCAAACCTTATACAAATTAAAAATTTATTTCTGCACAACAATCCCCGGAGCGTTTGGCCCCGGGGATCTTTATTTATTCGCTTACGCGAATGAGGGTCACGCCGAACCACAGAAACTTGACCGAAATGCCATTCGGCCAAATCATGCCTTCGTGGACCGTGGCGATGGACGGGGTCCAATTACAGTACTTGGTATTGATCTCCGAGTACAAAGCCCAGTTCTTCCCGAGCTGCTTAAAGTGCTTTGCTTTCATTCTTAAAAATTTTTATTTTCGTATGCGCGAGTGCCGTCCAGTATTTGTGGGTCGAGAGAAGTCCCAATTTGGCACCAATTCTACTGGACCAATTTGGCACCAGTTTCTACTGGACCAATTCTACTCGCCTACGACTTCTTTTTGAATTTTTGAATCCGTCTCTCCGCTCTCTCCATCTGTTTGATGGATCTGTTCAACTTCCGTTTGGGGTTGATCCACCATTGGCGAATTCCCCCGATAACAGCGAACAGCCCGATGATGGCCAACAGGTAAATTGCAATCATTTTCTACGCCTCCTTTCTAATTTGTTTTGTAGTTTGCGGACCTCAACCCAGTCCTCGTGCCGCATCCATTCCGGACGGGATAACAGAGTCAGCTGACCCCGTGCTATTTGCATGGTGGTCTTTTTCAATTTGCGGGCGTAGTCCAGGACCTCCCGCTCCTCTTTTGAATAGATCCCCAGCCATCGCCGGAACACTCCAAGTTTTCCAGTTGGGGGTAGCCCCAATTTCTCAGTTTTTTCCATAATAAACAATATTTGACCAGTAGTAAACAATAAAATTTCTTATTGTTTCTCACCTAAGTGATTGATATTCAATTGATTAGGTCCCCAATTCTCCTCCCGAGAAACAATGTAAACAATGTTTCTGTGCACTCTATTTTGTGATTTTTCATTTCCTAAATTGGTCATAATTTTCCTCATATTCCCTATTCAGGTTTTCCTCCTAAATTATTGTTTACATTGTTTACAAGGGCCTAAATCATTGATATTCAATCGATTATCGAGAAACAATGATTGTTTATTATTGTTTCTCATTGTTTACTGCTGTTTTAATTTAAGTGATTGATTATCAATGATTTGGGATTCTTTCCATTGGAACAATAAACAATAAACAATAGGGGTCCCCCGGATTTTAGGGGAGGGGCTGTCGAGATTTTTGCCAATAAACAATGGAACAATGGTTTTATCAACTTTTGGGGCCGGGGCCATGGAAAAATTGTAAACAATGGAACAATGGTTTGACCAACTTTTGGGGCCGGGGCCATGGAAAAATTGTAAACAAAGAAACAATAAAACCATCAACTTTTGGGGCCGGGGGTCCTATTCCCCCGTGGACCCAAAGCCCCTCTGTCCTCTTTCAGTCGATTGCTGGAAAAGCTCGTCCTCCGACTCGAGAACTTCTACCCCAACATAGACAATAGGCATCACCAAACCCTGAACCAGCTTCATCCCCGGCTTGAGGATGACGGGATCCTTGCCGACGTTCATGACGTGCAGATGGATTTCTCCTTGGTAGTCTTCGTCAACCACGCAGGCTCCGACCTGGAGCTGGTGCTTGGTGGCAATACCGCTCCTGTTGAACATGATGAGGGCACACCACCGGGGTATTCGAGCTCGAATACCCGACGGAATGTTGATGCTTTCGCCCGGCCAGATCTGTTTGGCTTCGAAGTCTTCCGGGATGTAGAAGTCCAGCCCGGCGGACAGACCCGTTCCTCTGGTCGGGGTCTTTACATTTCTTACTTTTACGATTTTCATTTTTTAAAATATTTTTCGAGACGAGCTCGGTGTGTTGTACCTGATGAGAGAGCTGCCCCTTCGATAAAATTGTAACGTGTGTGAAGAGGAAGCTCCTGGAATGCCTTCCTGAACGGTTGGCCTTCCGATTCGAATATCTTGCCCGCAGGATTGCCGGGTGTAACGTCCTTCATTTTTCGGGACTTGATCCACCACAAAGCCTCTTCCCGACTTATGGAACGTATGGAAGGTCTAATGGACCCATTCCGGAGCGTCATTTTGAACCACTGAGCCTCCGTATTGGAGTCATCTTCTTTAAACCATACCCGGTAATATCCAATAGCTATTGCCATAAGTTGTAGAATATTTCGTGACACTTCTTGCGGTACGCCATCGGATCCTGCCGTATACTTTGGCACTTGAGAGGCTCTTTGGGTCGGTCGAGAATCTCCTGAGGCAGGACGTCGCTGAAAGCATCTTTGAGAATGCGCTTGTGAGTTCTGTCCTCCCGGGGCAAACGGAGAGCGAACCTGACAACGTCATGTCCCAGGAATGGTGACCGGAGTTCAACTGTGCTCCTCATGGAAGCCCGGTCAAGCCGAGGCATGTGGTAGAACGGAAGCTCTTGGAACACGTCTGAGAGCTGGGAGTCGTAGTCATCAACTCGGCGATAGCCTCCGAAGAGTTCGTCAGCTCCATCCCCGGTCAGAATGACCTTTTCCTTGACCTTCTCCATCAACCTGAACTGGGGGATCATGGAGCCCAAGTCGATGGGGGTTTCGTTGTAGCGGAGACACCTCTCCAGGCAATCATCATCTGGGATAGGGCCAAGAGAGGTGATAGAAACCCCTAAAAATTCGGACAATAGCATGCCAAATTTTGATTCATTATTCTCCACCATATAGAGATTAACCCCCAGGCCCATTCGATGAAGAATAGAGGCAATTATGGATGAATCCAGTCCTCCAGAAACCAAAGCTCCGACCGGGACTTTAGAGTACATTGCCCGGCGTTTTACGGACCTCTCGACCAAGCCCCGGAGGACTTCGGCGAACTCGGATTTTGCGAAATGACTCCGTTCCCCTATCCCCCATCTGTAGTAGTCCCTCCGGATAATGGTGGGCTTCACCTTCATGTCATCGAAGGAATAGACAGTATTCGGCATAATACGCTTGACGTTGTTCCATGGAGTTCTGTCATCCCAGTTGTACCCCCATTTGAACACTTCCGACTGATAGTACCGGTCGAAGTCTCGGAAGTCCGACACCAACGGGGTTATCTCCGAGCAGATTTCCCCGAATTGGTTGTAGTAGAGTTGCTTCTTTCCGAGAGGGTCGGTGAAAGCAATAATTTGACCCTTCCGGTACCAGCATATTGCCCACATGCCATCCCAGTTGTTGGCTTCATAGATGATGTCTTCGAGACACGAGGATCCAAACAGGTCGAGAAGATACTCGACGTCGCTGGAATACCTCGTAGGATAGTTGTAGATCTCCCCCACGTAAAGAAGCCACCCATTGTTTCCGGCTAACTCTATAGGCTGAGCCATCC
>ENA-ORMO01000933-ORMO01000933.1-human-gut-metagenome-genome-assembly--contig:-NODE-933-length-36428-cov-7.057515_pt1 | contig 36428 bp, 38 predicted proteins | sample MGYA00242106_ERZ509001 | MGnify/ENA primary metagenome ERZ509001 (study PRJEB26280, sample SAMEA2338736) | human gut metagenome | biome: human gut; feature: human-associated habitat; material: faeces...
AACGCTTTTCGTAGTAAGGGATCAGCTCTCTGTAGGTCCAGTCCTGACGGAAGTCCGTGATCAGAGGGAGTTCATCAATTTTGAACTTTTGGTATTTGGGAGAGTGGGAATCATCGAAAGCCCACTGCTTGAGGGGAATATATCTGCAGATAAAATTTAAAAGCCAGCAGATTTGTTTATGTTGGTATTGAATTAACTGAAGTAAATAAAGTATAATGTCCATGAGCATTGTCTCCTTTGTTGATAATGGTTTGTGGTGAATTCATTATACTTCAAAAGGGAGGTCAATGCTCTTTTTATTTGCAAACCTCCAATAAATCAAGGTTTTAAAGGATTTAGAACAATAAAAAACAGGTAGTTTTTGACACTACCTTTAAGTAAAAGGAGGAAGATAGAATGAAATATTGTGTACGTTGTGGGAATCAGTTGAAAGAAGGCGATGTATTTTGCCCGGAATGTGGTGCAAAAGTCAATGGCGCCGGACCAGGGGGTACAGGAGCACCCTCCGGGCAAGGCATGACTCCACCCCATGTTCAGACTCCAGGAGGTCCAGAACTCAGAAGTAAGATGGCGGCTGGCTTATTTGGAATTTTCTTGGGTGGATTTGGAGTACATAATTTTTATCTGGGATATACAGGGAAAGGGATTGCACAGGCTTGTCTGACAGGGATTGGTCTTCTTCTTTCATGCTGTACCGGAGGTTTGTCGATTGTTATGATCGCAGCAGCTGGCATCTGGGGATTGATTGAGGGAATCCTTATTTTGTGCGGACAGATCAAGACAGATGGAAAAGGTGCGCCGCTTAGGGATTAAAGATGAGACCTTTTGAAGAAAAAGTTCAGGATCAATTGTGTACTGTTTTGGTAATAGCTGCCATAGTGGTGTCAGCAGCAGCTGTTTTTCAGTGCTTTACAGGAATGTACCTTACGGATTTGTGGGGTGAATGTGTACTGCTGGAAAAATATCAGATCTATTGCCCGGGCTGTGGTGGAACGCGAGCGATAAAAGAGCTTCTCCAGAGACATTTTATAAAAAGTTTCTGGTATCATCCGTTTGTACTTTATGCAGTGTTAATATCTGGTGTTTTTTTAGGAAGCAATGGGATGTATCATATAAAGCTGACAAAACGCAGATTTTTACTGCGCCCTATATACTTTTATCTGGGGCTTGGTATTATACTGGGACAGTTTATTCTGAAAAATATAGGATTATGGATTTTTCCATAAAAAAATCCCCCTGATGTATTTGAACATCAGGAGGATTTTTTTATGCTTTTGGAAGCTTAAAAGAACTCTTCAGGGATACAATACGGTTAAATACAGGCTGTCCTTCTTTAGAATCGTGGATATCTGCACAGAAGAAACCATTTCTTACAAACTGATAGCTGTCATATCCTTTTGCTTTCATAAGCTCGGGTTCTACATAAGCGGCAGCGGTTGTCAGAGAGTTCGGATTCAGGTTCAGGGAACCGTCTTCTTTGTTATAGACACCTTTTTCTTCGTCAACGATATTTTCGTAAAGACGGACAGTGACTTTTCCTGCCTGGGAAGCTTCTACCCAGTGAATAGTACCCTTTACTTTACGTCCATCCGGTGCGTTTCCGCCTTTAGTTGCCGGGTCATAAGTACAGTGAACAACTCTTACTGTTCCGTCGTCATCTGCTTCAAAACCAGTACAGGTAACAAAATATGCATTCATCAGACGAACTTCCGTACCAAGGAAAAGCCTTTTATATTTCTTTGGCGGGTCGATCATGAAGTCGTCTCTTTCAATATAAAGCTCTTTTCCGAATGGGATCTTACGGGAGCCCAGGGATTCATTTTCCATATTATTCGGAGCATCCAGGTATTCGATCTGTCCTTCCGGATAATTGTCGATCACCAGCTTGATCGGATCGAGAACTGCCATCATACGTGGACGTTTCAGTTTCAGATCTTCACGGATACAGTATTCCAGCATTGCATAGTCTACAGAACTGTTGGCTTTGGAAACACCGCAGAGATCTACAAACATCTTAATGGATTCCGGTGTAAAACCACGGCGGCGGAGAGCAGCGATAGATACCAGACGCGGATCGTCCCAGCCGTCTACAATTCCTTCTTCTACAAGTTTTTTGATATAACGCTTACCTGTAACAACGTTTGTCAGATAAAGTTTTGCAAATTCAATCTGTTTAGGCGGATGAGGATATTCCAGTTCCTTTACTACCCAGTCGTAAAGGGGTCTGTGATCTTCAAATTCCAGTGTGCAGATAGAATGAGTGATACCCTCGATGGCATCCTCGATAGGATGTGCAAAGTCATACATAGGATAAATGCACCATTTATCGCCTGTGTTGTGGTGAGTCATATGTGCCACACGGTAGATAACAGGATCTCTCATATTCATATTAGGAGATGCCATATCAATCTTGGCACGGAGAACCTTTTCTCCATCAGCATATTTTCCATCTTTCATTTCTTCAAAAAGACGAAGATTTTCCTCTACGGAACGATCGCGGTAAGGACTTTCTTTTCCTGGTTCGGTAAGAGTACCGCGGTATTCACGGATCTGGTCAGCAGTCAGATCACAGACAAAGGCTTTGCCTTTTTTGATCAGTTTCACTGCTGCCTCATACATCTGATCAAAGTAATCAGATGCAAAGAAAAGACGATCTTCCCAGTCAGCGCCCAGCCAGTGAATATCTTCCTTGATGGACTCCACAAATTCAATTTTTTCTTTTGTAGGATTGGTATCGTCAAAGCGCATATTAAACTTGCCGTTATATTCCTGGGCAAGTCCATAGTTCAAAAGAATAGATTTGGCATGGCCAATATGAAGATAGCCGTTCGGTTCCGGTGGGAAACGTGTGTGTACAGTGTCATATACGCCTTCGGCTAAATCTTTATCAATGATATTTTCAATAAAATTTTTGGAAATGGTTTCGTTCTCCATCTCTTTCCCTCCTGAAATGTTCTTGATTATTTATCATATCATAAAAATATTCATTTTAAAAGTTTTTTTGGAAAAATAGAGAATTGATGATACAAAAAAAGGAACCAGAAGATGATTTCTGATTCCTTAAGCTGATGACGGGAATTGAACCCGTGACCCCTTCCTTACCAAGGAAGTGCTCTACCTCTGAGCCACATCAGCACTTGTGTAACTGGCAGAACATCTGCCGCTCACAGTTGATAATATTAACAGATAAAGAGAGAGTTGTCAACAATTTATTTTAACTTTTTTAAAAAGATTTTTTGGGGTTATTTGTGGATTTTTCCAGTTGCGGCAATTTTCGTCACAGGTTATACTAATATAACAGAAAAAGTGTAAAGGGAAAGTATCATTTATGAGAAAAATAATTTTGGCTTCTGCATCGCCCAGGAGAAAGGAACTTCTTCTGAAGGCGGGAGTGCAGTTTGAAGTTTGTCCGGGGAATGGAGAGGAATATATTACCAGTCATAAACCTGAGGAAATTGTGAAGGAGCTTTCAGAACAGAAAGCCATGACCGCTGTATTTCCGGCAGAAGATGGAACGGTGATTATTGGTTCTGATACGATCGTGTCTTTTGAAGGAAAAGTTTTAGGAAAACCTTCTGATGAAGAAGATGCAGTACAAACACTTTTAATGCTTCAGGGAAATACACATCAGGTCTACACGGGAGTAACTGTCCTGGAATATAAAGCCGGACGTTGGGAAAAGTATGTTTTTGCAGAACGTACGGATGTTACTTTTTATCCGGTAAGTGAAAAAGAAATCAGAGAATATGTAAAAACAGGCGAACCGATGGATAAGGCGGGAAGCTACGGCATTCAGGGATTATTTGGAATTTATGTAAAAAGCATATCAGGAGAATATTCAAATGTAGTAGGACTGCCTGTAGGACGCCTTTTTTATGAAACAAAGAAACATGGGATTGAATTGAGGTGACAGAATATGATCAAAGCGTGTATTTTTGATCTTGACGGTACATTGGCTAATACTCTGGAATCTATGGCATCAGTGGCAAATGAACTGATGAAAGAACTGGGGTTAAAAGAAATGCCGGTAGATAATTTTAAATATTATTGCGGAGAAGGGGCAGATATGCTGGTTCGTCGGTGTCTGAAAGATGCCGGTGATCCTGAACTGTCCTATTATGAAAAGGCTCGTCAGATATACAGAAAGAGATTTGATGCAGATCCTTTATATAAAGTAAGAGTTTATCAGGGGATTCCAGAACTTCTTGCAGCGCTGAGAAGAAAAGGTGTGCTTCTTGCTGTATGCTCTAATAAACCCCATGATGCGGCAGTGAAAGTGGTAAAAGCATTATTTGGCGAGGAATTTGATTTTGTGATCGGACAAAGTGAGGCAATAAGGAGAAAACCTGCACCAGATGCGCCCTTAAAAGCTGCTGAAGTGCTGAAGGTATTGCCGGAGGAGTGTTTATATATCGGAGATACCGGTACAGATATGGAAACGGGAAAGGCAGCAGCCATGCATACGGTAGGTGCTCTTTGGGGCTTTCGTGACAGAGAAGAACTGGAAAAAAACGGTGCCAGGTGGATAGCAGAAAAGCCGGACGACATACGAAAAATTTACGAGGAGTATTATCATGATTAAATTAGTTGCAAGTGATCTGGATGGAACGCTTCTTTTGAATGGAGCCCAGAATCTTCCGGAAAAAATATTTCCGCTGATCAGAGAACTGAAAAAATTAGGGATTCTTTTTGTAGCTGCCAGTGGAAGGCAATATCCGAATATGAGAAGATTATTTGATCCGGTGGCAGAAGATATGGCATTTATCTGTGAAAACGGAGCGCTTGCTGTGAACCAGGAAAAGGTGCTTTACCAGGATAATTTTGAACCGGATCTGGCGAGAGAAATCGTGGAGGCGATAGATGCAAAAGAAGGGGCGGAATTTTCCTGTGCCACAAGAGAATTTTATTATATCCGGCCTAAAACACAGCATTATCTTGATCTGATGACAAAAGTGGTCAGGACTACAAGTAAGATAGTAAAAAGTCTTGATGAGATCACTGAGCCATGTATGAAACTTGCAGTATATGAACCGGGAGGGGTTCAGGAGGATTCTATCAAATACTGGAAGGAACGGTTTTCGGACAGGTGTACGGTAGTAACTTCTGGTATAGAATGGGTGGATTTTATTCCATTTGGAACGAACAAGGCAAAAGGGCTTTTAGAATATCAGAAACGTCTGGGGATCCGTCCGGAGGAATGTATGGCTTTTGGTGATGAATACAATGATATAGAAATGCTGAAAAGTGTACCCTGGGGGTTTGCTATGGCTCATTCCAAGCAGGGAGTGAAAGATGCGGCAGCTTACACGGCAGAACGAGTGGAGCCCTTTTTGGAAAAACTGATCTGTGCAAAAGGAAATATAGAGGAGGTATTATAAATATGTATACAAAAGAAAGTGTTGAAACATTTTTGAAAAATCAGGGAAGACTGTACGATGAGCCGGTTGCGGATTCTTATGAAGAAGCGGAAGAATTTCTGGAGGACTGCATGGCAGTGGAAGTAAAAACTCTGAAAGAAGTACGCCGTTATCTGGATGAAGCAGGGGCTGATGTGGAAGGAATGTCAAATGAAGAGCTTTTAGAGGCGTGTGAGGTATTTGCGCTTCCGTCCGGAGGATTTTTGATCGTAGAAGGATGATAAAATAAAAAACGAGAGAATAAGAAAGAACACTGGAAAAACAGGCTGATCACCTTTAGAATCCTGATTTTGAAGAATTAGCTGAAAGTGACAGAGTTCTTTCTTTTTTTGAAATATTTTGTCTGATAGGTAAAATATATGGTATAATAAGGAAAAACAGCAGAAATTCTGCTTGTATGGAGGAACAGATGATATGTTGGAATTAAAAAATATCAGCTTCCAGGTACCTGACGAAAAGGTCAGAAATGCAAAAGAGATTGGAATTTTAAATGATGTCAGCTTTACTCTGGAAGATAATAAGTTTGTTGTGATCACCGGTCCAAATGGAGGAGGAAAATCTACTCTTGCAAAAATTATTGCGGGAATCGAGAAGCCTACATCAGGACAGATACTCTGGGACGGACAGGACATTACAGATATGGGTATTACAGAAAGGGCTAGACTTGGTATCAGCTATGCGTTTCAGCAGCCGGTAAGGTTTAAGGGGGTTACCGTTTTTGATCTTCTCCGTCTTGCAGCCGGAAAAGATATTTCAGTTGCCGGTGCCTGTGAATATCTTTCAAAAGTAGGGCTTTGCGCTAAAGATTATATTAAGAGAGAAGTGAACAGCAGTTTGTCCGGCGGAGAGATCAAAAGAATTGAGATCGCTACGATCCTGGCAAGAAAAACAAAAGTTTCTGTGTTTGATGAGCCGGAAGCGGGAATCGATCTTTGGAGCTTTCAAAATCTGATCCAGGTATTTGAAGAAATGCATCAGCAGCTTCATGGTTCTATTCTGATCATTTCACATCAGGAAAGGATTTTGAACATTGCTGATGAGATCCTGCTTATCGCAGATGGAAAGCTTGTAAAAAAAGGTACAAAGGACGAGATCCTGCCAGAACTGCTGGGAACAGCCAATGCGGCAGTATCCTGTGATAAAGCGGTTAATCGTTAAGGAGGAGTAAGAAAATGGACGCAATACAGAGAGAGCTGCTGGTACAGGTGGCAGATCTTCACGAAATACCTGTAGGAGCTTATAATATCCGGGCAAATGGAAGCAGTGTTGACAGAAAAAGTACTGGAAATATAGAAATCCTTAATAAAGAAGACAAAAGCGGAATTGAGATCCATATCAAACCAGGAACAAAAAGAGAAAGTGTTCATATTCCTGTGATCATGAGTCAGTCTGGCCTGGAAGAAGTTGTTTATAATGATTTTTATATAGGAGAAAATGCAGATGTAACGATCATTGCAGGCTGTGGTATTCATAATGGAGGGGATGCATCCACCAGACATGACGGGATCCATCGCTTTTTTATAGAAAAAAATGCTCATGTAAAATATGTTGAAAAGCATTATGGAAGTGGTGATGGAAAAGGGGAACGTATCATGAATCCGGTAACAGAGATCCATATGGATGAGGACAGCTTTATGGAAATGGATACGGTCCAGATCAAGGGAGTGGACTCCACAAAAAGAGAAAATAAGGCCTGGCTGAAAGCAGGTGCCAAATTGATCGTTATGGAGCGCCTTATGACCCATGGCAGACAAAGAGCAGAAAGTTATTTTGATGTTCAGCTGGATGGAGAAGATTCTTCTGCAAACATTATTTCGAGGTCTGTTGCCCGAAATGATTCGTATCAGTTGTTCCAGGCTGATCTTTGTGGAAATAATCGCTGCAGCGGACATACAGAATGTGATGCGATCATTATGGAGAATGCGAAGATCAGCGCAGTTCCCGAACTGACTGCAAATCATGTGGATGCAGCGTTGATCCATGAAGCGGCTATAGGAAAGATTGCAGGTGAGCAGCTTATCAAACTGATGACTCTTGGTCTCACTGAGGCAGAGGCTGAAGAGCAGATCATCAGCGGATTTTTGAAATAATCAGTTGAAAAGGCAGATTCTCCGATATTATGAGAATTTGCTTTTTTAATTCACCAGGAAAGTAATATATTCTGTACTAACCTTTTTGGTGAATTGAAAACGTTCCGCGAGATGTTTTGACATATATATGCCAAAATCCCGAGAAATACAAGCAGAAATCCATTGGAAAACATAGATTACACATCGAAAATAGTATATGGTATAATAAGTATACAGAAAAAGAATACAAAACTGTGCCGGAACGGATCACAGAAAAATTTCTGTAAAATCTGCGTATTTTATATGTACAGACAGATAGAATAACATATAAAAAGGAGGATGACTTATGCGAGAAAAAAAGATCACGGCACTTATTATGTCGATATTTATGGTGCTTTCCCTTCTTCCATCTACAGTATTTGCAGCTGCGGCTGTGAAACTGGACGGTCAGCTTAAGATCAATGGTAAGGCAGTGGTTGGCACGACCCTCAGTGCAGAACTGAAGGATGTAAAGCTAGAAGGACTGGCAGACGGCAGTATCAGCTATATGTGGTCCAGAAAAGCAGTGGATGACACGGAAAATGCACATTTGCAGGAAATTGGCAAAGAGAAAACTTATGTGGTAACAGAGGAGGATCTTGGCTGTAAAATTGTCCTTACTGTTACAGGTATAGAGGATAAAGGATATACCGGAAGTCTTAATGCGGAAACTGCCGACGCTGTTGCTCCGGCAGAATCTCAGGATCAGACGGCGCAGGATACACAGGAAATTCTGGAGACAGAAGTTCAGGATACATCTGTACCAGAGCTGCCGATGGAAGAAGTACCGGATACAGAAACCCCGGAGAATAATATCCAGACAGAAGAGGTATATGAGGAAATACCTGCAGAAGAGCAGGGGATGGACAGTGCGCAGACAGATGAACTTCCGGAAGAGGTTTTAGATCTGGAAGAACAGACCGGAGAAGCTGGAAGTGAATCTGTAGACGGTATTCCTGCTGCACAGGAAGATGGTACAACAGAATTGTATCCTGCTGAGGGAGAAGATCAATTCTATGAGGACGATTCACTTACCCCTGTTGATCCATCAGAAATGGAAGATGAGGAAGCCGGTTCTGAAGAAGTAGATGGAATCCCGCCGGCTCAGGAAGATGCCCCCGGTCAGTCCGGTGAAGAGACTCCGGAAATACCGGACGATACAGAAACTTCATACCTTGCTGAAGCAGTTACACCAGACGGCACAGGCGTGCTTGATTTTGGAACACTCCCTGCAGGTGAGACAGCAGATGGAACAAGCTTAAATGTGACAGTGAGAAATACCGGCACAGAAACTTTACATTTTCTGGGAAATTCTCCGGAGCATTTTGCAGTTCAGGATATTGTTGATCCATTGGAGCCTGGAAAAGAAGTCACTCTTTGGGTGGCGCCACGTCAGGGAACCGCGGCCGGAACCTATGAGGATGTTATCACTTATACTTCAGAAGAAGGCGCACAGGCTTCCTTTACGGCAAGGATGATTCTGACAGAATCGGAAACACCTGAAGTTCCGGCTCTTACAACAGATCAGGAATTTCTGGAATTTACAGCAGATGAAGCGCAGATCCTCACATTGACAAATAATTCTTCTGAGGATATTTCTCTTACTGCTTCAACGGCAGAAGGAACTGTGATCGTAGATCCTTCTACTGTTGTGATCCCGGCAGGAGAAAATTATCAATTCCAGATCGTTCCGGCAGATAATCTGGAAAATGGAACAGAATATCAGGATAATATTACATTTACAGACGAAACAAACGCAGAGAATACAGTGGTGATTCCGGTAATGGTTGTTTTGCCCGCAGAAACACCGGATCCGATAAGTGATGTGACAGCTGACAAAGACAGTCTGGATTTTGGCACAGAAACAGAAGGATATCAGGAAGCACCGGCTGAGGATCATGTAGTTCTTACAAATAATGGAGACGTGGATGCAGAACTTTCTGATCCTGTCAGTGAAAATGGCGAAGCAAAGTATTTTGATGTACTGCTTGCTGATTCTATCCTTCCGGCAGGTGGAACTACACATCTGATCACTCGTCCAAAAACAGGGCTTGCCGCAGGAGATTATAAAGAAAGTTTTACAGTAACTGACGTTACAGCAGGTAAAGATATCACGGTTACAGCAAGTTTTTCAGTATCAGCAGCAAGCCATAGCCTGAGCGCGGCTCCGGCTTCTCTGGAATTTGCAGCGGCAAAGAAAGGCTATAGCCAGACAGAAGCGCAGAAGATTACAGTAACGAATAATGGAACTGCAGCGGAGACGCTGATTCAGCCAGTGGGAAGTGCTTTTGACATAAGTCAGGCAGATACAGCTGCTCTGACAATACAGCCAGGAGAATCTGTAAGTTTTACAGTAAGACCTAAGACAGGGCTCGATATCGGGACATATCAGGAAACCATCCAGATATCTTCTGGTACAGCAACTGTTGGAGTTAATGCGGTATTCCAGGTGATCAAAGGGACTGCAACTGTTACAAAGATCCAGACCCCGGGAAATATTACGGGACTTGCAAATGGAACGAAAAAAGATGCAAAAGCTATGGGACTGCCGTCTGTAGTAGTGATAGAGACAACTTCCGGCAATATGAAAGCAGCAGTTACATGGGATGTAAAGAATTGTGCATATGATCCTTCTAATACGGAAGCGCAGACGTTCAGCGTCAGCGGTGCAGTAAAACTTCCGGATGGTGTGGACAATAACAATAAAATTCCACTTTCTGTAAAAATTAAAGTCAGCGTAAAGGCATATGCTCCAAGAACAGTATCAGCGGCTGACAATAAGATTACAGGCATTCAGTATAATGGAAATTATACAACACAGTCTAAGATCTCCTTTACAGCAGTCGGCGCAGGTATGGATAATACATCTCCAAGAAAAGGCGATACCAGATATCTTCCGTTAAATTGGACTGTGATCAACACAAATACCTGGAGTTCAGCACCATATACTGCCAGCTTTGGAATGGCACAGAGCGGAGATTATACCTTGAAGGTGACTTTCCAGCTGCAGAAGTTTGATGGCAGTACATGGAAGAGCACAGAGGATTACGCTGCAGGCAAGGTACCATTCCATGTTTCAAAAGCCAGTGTCACCGGACCGGGACAGAATCTGACACCGGCAGCAGATCGCAGGAATGCGGTAAGAACTGGAGACAGTACACCGGTATTGCCATTTGTAATCATTCTTGTGGTAGCAGCAGTGGCTATTGGTGGTGTGATAATATACAAAAAGAAAAAATAAATCATACAGAAACAAAATTACTAGCACTCATTTTAAATGAGTGCTAGTTTTTTCTTGACTTTTATGAAAAAGGGTATTACTATATATCACAGAAATGAAAAATTTAAAGGAGTGTGAGTTATATGGCTGCAAAGCATGGTAACTTATCGATCAACAGTGAAAACATTTTCCCTATTATAAAAAAATGGTTATATTCTGACCATGATATTTTTGTACGTGAGCTTGTATCTAATGGATGTGATGCGATCACAAAACTGAAAAAGCTGGAAATTATGGGAGAGTATACTTTCTCGGATAATTACAAACCATCTGTTCAGGTAGTTGTTGATTCAGAAAAGAAAACCCTGAAATTTATTGATAACGGTATCGGAATGACTGCAGATGAGGTAGAAGAATATATTACTCAGATTGCTTTTTCCGGTGCAACAGAATTTCTTGAGAAATATAAAGATAAAACAACAGACGATCAGATGATCGGTCATTTTGGACTTGGTTTTTATTCTGCATTTATGGTGGCAGACGAAGTACATATTGATACTCTTTCTTATAAAGAGGGAGCTGTGCCTGTCCACTGGACTTGCGATGGAGGTACCGAATACGATATTCAGGATGGAAATAAGGATACGATAGGTACAGAGATTACTCTTTTCCTTAATGAGGAAAGTCTGGAATTCTGCAATGAATACCGAATGAGAGAAGTTCTTGAAAAATACTGTTCTTTTATGCCGGTGAATATTTATCTTTCTAAAGAAAATGCAGAACAGGAATACGAGACTATTGACGAGGCTGATCTGAAAGATGATGATGTTGTTGTAGAGCATATTCATGAGGAAGCCAAAACAGAAGAAAAAGAAAACGACAAGGGAGAGAAGGAAATTGTTGAAATTTCTCCTGCAAGAGATCGGGTAAAGATCAATAAGCGTCCGGTTTCTTTAAGCGATCCGCAGCCGCTTTGGATGAAGCATCCAAATGAATGTACAGAAGAAGAGTATAAAGATTTCTACCGTAAGGTGTTTATGGATTACAAGGAACCATTGTTCTGGATTCATCTGAACATGGACTATCCGTTTAACCTGAAAGGAATTCTGTATTTCCCGAAGATCAATACAGAGTATGACTCTATAGAGGGAACAATCAAATTATATAACAATCAGGTATTTATTGCAGATAATATCAAAGAGGTCATTCCTGAATTTCTGCTTCTGCTGAAAGGTGTGATCGACTGTCCGGATCTTCCGCTTAATGTATCAAGAAGCGCACTTCAGAATGATGGGTTTGTACAGAAGATTTCCGAGTATATTGCAAAGAAAGTAGCCGATAAGCTTACAGGAATGTGTAAAACTGACCGTGAATCTTATGAAAAATACTGGGATGATATCAGCCCGTTTATAAAGTTCGGATGTATCAAGGATGCAAAATTTGCAGATAAACTTCACGATTTTATTCTGTTTAAGGATCTTGATAATAAATATCTGACTCTGAAAGACTGCATTGAGGCAAATAAGAAGGAAGAGACAGAAGAGGCAGCAGATCAGGAAGAAAAGAAAGATGAAGAGAAAGAACCGGAGAAGACAACCTTATTCTATGTTACGGATCCGGTGCAGCAGAGTCAGTACATTAATATGTTTAAAGAAGCTGGCAAAAATGCAGTGATTCTTTCCCATAATATTGACACAGCATTTATTTCACATCTGGAACAGAGAGATCAGACGATCCAGTTTAAGAGAATTGATGCTGATCTGACAGAAGAGCTTAAAGGAGAGGGAACTGCTGATGAAGAAACTGCAAAGACTCTCACAGAATTGTTCCGCAAGAATCTGAATAAAGAGAAACTGGAAGTTAAGGTAGAAAACCTGAAAAATGAGTCAGTTTCAGCAATGATGATGCTTTCTGAGGAAAGTCGTCGTATGCAGGATATGATGAAGATGTACAATATGTATGGTATGGATCCGGGAATGTTTGGCGGACAGGAAACACTGGTTTTGAATGCAAATCATCCACTGGTGAAATACCTGGCTGAAAATCAGGAATCTGCACATGCGCCTGTGATCTGTGAGCAGCTTTATGATCTGGCAATGATCAGCCATAAACAGCTTTCTCCAGATGAAATGACAAAATTTGTTCAGAGAAGCAATGAGATTTTAATGCTTTTAACAAAATAATATTTTTTGACATGGATCTTCCGGGTATCTTATTTTTTGATAAGATACCCGGTTTTTGTGTGAATAAATGGAATAAAATACATAATATCAGAAAAAAGTATTGATTTTATAAAATTCATATATTATAAATGGGAATAGAATTAATATTGACAAAAATTAAGGCGCTTTTTATGCTTTTTTCGTGTACGGACTTTCTTCTATAAATCTCGAAAAATGTATATATAATGCATTTTTTAACGAAAATGTGCGAGTTCTGTAGAAAAAAACGGATTAATATAAAAATATCGTATAATATAAGGGAAGCAAAAGGTATAGGAGAGAAATATGAGAAAAGTATATCATTTAATCAGGCAGATGGGAGTAACATCAAAATATAAAGGATATTATTTTCTGGCAGATGCAGTGAAACTGTCTATGGAATCGCCGGAATATCCGCTGAGGATCACAAAGGATGTATATCCGCCGCTGGCGAGAAAATACAAATCCACTCCGAATAATATCGAACATGATATCCGTACTGTTGTGAATGTATGCTGGATTTCAAACAAAGATCAGTTGGACCGCATTGCCGGATATACGCTGAATTATAAGCCTACAAATAGTGAGTTTGTAGATATGCTTGCCTATTATTTAAGTGAAAATGAGTGGAAGTGATCACATATCATAAAACCTCACAGCTGATATTCTGATCGTTGAAAAAAATTTGGACAGCAGCGTCCCATAGCTGTTCAGCGCGTTTGTCAAGAGAAAAATACTTTTGTGATATTCCTGAAGTACAGAGCAGCGCTTTGTTTTTGTATTGTATGTTCAATGATAAAGAACTGGCATCAGAAAATTCAGGCATATCCTCTGTATGAAAAACAGAGGAAAATTGTTCCGGCGTCAATTGGAATACGATTTTAAACTGCAGAGGAGTACGTTTTCCACGGATAATAGAAAAACAAAAAGGTTTTAACTGTTTCCACTGAGAATAGATAGATCCATTTTGGGTTAGGATATCCTGTGTGTCAGTATCAAAAAAATCTTTGTTGATACTTCCGTTTATAGTGAAGGTATTAAAGGTTGTAATGGAAGCTTCTGCCATTGGAAAAAGGTCAAAAGTGTCTCCGATAAGAAGCTGATTCATAAATTCTTTGATCTCGGTGATCTTTAATGCGAGCATAAATTGTCTCCTTTGAGGTTTTTTCCATTATAAAACAGAAAAGAAAAAAAGAACAGAGTTTTTAGAAAAAGTCTTTTCAAAAGTCAGACGATATGATAATATAGATGTGGTATTTGATACTACATATAATGGAAAAGAGGACGATATAATTGAGCTATAAAATTATCATAGACAGTTGTGGAGAATTTATAGAAAAATGGAAAGAGGATTCCAGGTTTGAATCAGTTCCGCTTACCTTAAATGTTGGCGGAGAGACTATTGTAGATGATGATTCTTTTGACCAGATCTCATTTATTAAAAAAGTAGCAGCGTGTCCGGAATGCCCTAAATCTGCATGTCCATCACCGGAACGTTATATGAAGGCATATGACTGTGATGCAGACCATGTTTATGCAGTGACGTTATCTTCGGAACTTAGCGGTTCTTACAACAGTGCGGTTCTTGGAAAGAGCCTTCTGTTAGAAGAAAATCCGGAAAAGAAAGTACATGTTTTCAATTCCAGATCAGCATCGGTTGGAGAAACACTGATTGGTATGAAAATACAGGAATGTGAAGAAATGGGCTGCTCTTTTGAGGAAACAGTAGAAAAGGTAGAGGCTTATATAGAAGAACAGCATACATTTTTTGTTTTGGATGATCTGGAGACTCTTCGTAAGAATGGACGTCTCAGCAAGGTGAAATCTCTGGTAGCCAGTGCCCTTAAGATCAAACCGGTTATGGGATCTACTCCGGAAGGGACGATCTGTCAGCTGGATCAGGCAAGAGGAATCAACAAAGCACTGGTAAAGATGGCTCAGAATATTGTGGAAAAGGCAGAAAACAGTCAGGATAAGGTTCTTGCCATCTCTCACTGTAATTGTAAGGATCGTGCTGAACTTCTGAAAAATGCACTTCTTGAAAAGATAGAAGTAAAAGAAGTGGTAATTTTAGATACGGCAGGGGTCAGTACCATGTATGCCAATAATGGAGGCGTGATCGCGGTTCTTTAAAAAGATTGCGCGAATCCAGTCATCGTGGTATAATATATCTACTTATTTACAGTAAAGGAGATTCTGTTATGAGTCAGAAAAAAGTGGATCAATATAAAGAAAGAAAAGCTAATCGTTCAAAAGAACAGAAAAAAGAACTGTTTTATGACTGGCTGGAAAAAGTAGTAGGTGTTCTTGTCTGTGTGGCACTTGTTGCATGGATCGGATATTCTGTTTACGAAAAGGTAGAACAGAAGCAGGATGCGGTAGTAACAGAAACTGCGATCGATACTTCGGCTTTGGACGAATATATGACAGGTATGAATGCTGCATCTGAAACAGCAGAGTGACAGGCAGAAAAAACCCCCGGCAATTGGCAATTGCCGGGGGTTTTGTGCGAGATAACTTATTATAATTTTGTAACATTAGAAGCCTGCATTCCGCGAGCGCCTTCTGTCAGATCATAAGTTACGGCCTGTCCTTCGTCGAGAGATTTGAATCCTTCGCCGTTAATTGCAGAAAAATGTACGAATACATCAGCGCCATCCTCACCTGTGATGAAGCCATAGCCTTTTTCTGCGTTGAACCATTTTACAGTCCCCTTGTTCATGATGTTACCTCCATAGAAATAAAAAGTTAAATATCCATCTGACGAAAAAATCACCAGATTTTACAGATCATATCATGTAATATATAATCTCTAAAAACTAGTGATTTTATATTAATAATGTAGATTGTGATTTGATTATATAGCCCAAACTTTAAATTGTCAAGGTTATTCTTAATGTTTGTAAAAAAAGCAATCTGTCTGGAATCATGAGGAAATATTGTACAGGAAAAGAAAGAAATCCCATAAAAAGTCTTTATTAAATGTGCTGTTTCGTGTATTATATGCTTAAGTATGTAAAAATCAGGAGGAAAGTTTCATGATCAATAAACTTGTGGAAAAAATTAAAAAAACAAATGCACCTATCGTTGTGGGACTGGATCCGATGCTCAATTATATTCCAAAGCATATCCAGGATCAGGCATTCGCAGAATTTGGCGAAACACTGGAAGGCGCTGCTGAGGCGATCTGGCAGTTTAACAAAGGTATCGTAGATGCTACTTGTGATCTTATTCCTGCAGTAAAGCCACAGATTGCCATGTATGAGCAGTTTGGTATTCCGGGTCTTATGGCATATAAGAAAACCGTTGATTACTGTAAGTCTAAAGATCTTGTTGTGATCGGAGATATTAAGAGAGGGGACATTGGTTCTACTTCTGCAGCATATGCAGTGGGACATCTGGGACATGTTCAGGTGGGCTCTAAAAAATATGCGGGTTTTGACGAGGATTTTGCCACAGTAAATCCTTATCTTGGAACAGATGGTGTGAAGCCATTTATCGATGTATGTAAAGAAGAAAACAAAGGACTTTTTATCCTTGTAAAAACCTCTAATCCATCCAGTGGTGAGTTTCAGGACCGTATTATTGACGGACGTCCTCTTTATGAATGGGTTGGTGAGAAAGTTGCACAGTGGGGCGAGGAGCATATGGGTGACTCCTACAGCTATGTAGGCGCTGTTGTAGGTGCTACCTATCCGGAAATGGGTAAAGTCCTTCGTAAACTGATGCCAAAAACCTTTATTCTTGTTCCTGGATATGGAGCTCAGGGTGGAAAGGGCAAGGATCTTGTCCATTTCTTTAACGAAGACGGACTTGGCGCTATTGTAAATTCCTCCAGAGGCATCATTGCAGCTTATAAACAGGAAGCCTATGCGGAATTCGGAGAAGAGAACTATGCGGATGCTTCCAGACAGGCAGTGAAAGATATGATCGAAGATATCAGCGGCGCTCTGTCCGGACAGAAATAAACAGCCAGGAGGAAACACATGAGTGAAAAAACAAAAAAAAGTTTAAGGATCGTAAGCCAGGAAGAAATTGGTAAGGATATTTTTAGCATGTGGCTTCAGGCTGATGAAATGGCAGAATCAGCCAGACCGGGACAGTTTCTGTCGCTTTATACACGAGATGGCAGTAAGCTGCTTCCGCGTCCTATCAGTATCTGTGAGATCGACAGGGAAAATAAAAGAATCCGTCTTGTTTATCGTGTGACTGGAAAAAATACAGGAACAGAGGCTTTTTCAAAACTTCACGCAGGGATCCCGATTGAAGTTTTGGGATCTCTTGGTAATGGATTTCCTCTTCATGAGGCAGAGGGAAAACGTGTATTTCTTATGGGAGGCGGTATTGGTATTCCGCCAATGCTCCAGACTGCAAAGGAACTGAATGCAGAAAAAACAGCTGTTCTCGGTTACAGAGATGAACTGTTCCTGAATGAGGAATTTGAGAAATATGCCGATGTTTTTGTGGCAACAGAGGACGGAAGCGCAGGGACCAGGGGGAATGTTATGGATGCAATCAGGGAAAATGCTCTGGAGGCAGATGTGATCTTTGCCTGTGGTCCAACTCCGATGCTCCGTGCGATCAAAAACTATGCAGAGGAAAAGAATATTCCGTGCTGGATTTCTATGGAGGAACGTATGGCCTGCGGAGTCGGTGCCTGTCTTGCCTGTGTGTGCAAATCAAAAGCGGTGGACAGCCATTCCCATGTGCATAATAAACGTATCTGTAAAGATGGACCGGTATTTCTGAGCACGGAGGTGGAATTATGATAAAAACAGCCGTTACTCTGGCAGGTGTGGAACTTAAAAATCCTGTGATGACAGCATCTGGAACTTTTGGATCAGGGGCAGAATACAGTGAATTTGTGGATCTTAATAAATTAGGCGCAGTAGTTACCAAAGGCGTAGCAAACGTACCATGGCCGGGAAATCCCACGCCCAGGATCGCAGAAACTCCCAGTGGAATGCTGAATGCTATTGGGCTTCAGAATCCGGGAATTGATGTTTTCTGTGAAAGAGATATCCCTTTTTTGAAAAAATTTAATACCAGGATTATTGTAAATGTCTGTGGAAAAACTACAGAAGATTACTGCGAAGTGGTAGAGCGTCTGGGAAATGAACCTGTAGACCTTCTGGAGATCAATGTATCCTGTCCGAATGTAAAAGAAGGCGGGATTGCTTTTGGTCAGGATCCAAAAGCATTGGAAGCGATTACGAAAGAAGTAAAGAAGTATGCGAAACAGCCTGTGATCATGAAATTGAGTCCAAATGTGACTGATATCACAGAAATGGCAAAAGCAGCAGAAGCAGGCGGCGCAGACGTACTTTCGCTGATAAATACCCTTACAGGTATGAAGATTGATATTAATCGCAGAACATTTGCCCTGGCAAATAAAACAGGCGGAATGTCCGGGCCGGCAGTAAAACCTGTAGCAGTACGTATGGTATATCAGGTGGCTCAGGCGGTTAAGGTTCCCATCATTGGAATGGGCGGAATTGCTACGGCAGAGGATGCTCTTGAATTCCTGATGGCAGGCGCCACTGCTGTGTCAGTAGGAACAGCTAATTTCTTTAATCCGTATGCAACAGAAGAAGTTGTGGCCGGGATCGAGGATTTTATGCATCGTCAGAAAGTGGAAGATATCTCTGAATTGATCGGAGCAGTAAAGTAGTTTTTAAGTAACAGGGGACTGCTGTAAAGTATAACCGGACTGATTCGGGTATATAATTACAGCGGACCCCTTTTTTCGGGGAGATAATAAATGAAAAAAGACAGAACAAGTGATATGACTGTGGGGAATCCAGTGAAGCTGATCATCTGGTTTATGATCCCTATGTTTCTTGGAAACGTATTTCAGCAGTTTTATAATATTGCGGATTCCATTGTGGCCGGACAGTTCATTGGCGTAGATGCACTGGCGGCAATTGGAAGTACAGGATCTTTGATGTTTTTTGTGACCGGATGGCTGAATGGACTCAGCAGTGGATTTGCTATCATTGTCTCACAGATGTTCGGCGCAAAAAAATATGATGATATGCGCCATTATGTAGCAATGTCAGTTTATCTGATGGCTGGATTTACAGTAGTGATGACAGTGGGGCTTCTGGCATTGAACGAGCCTATCCTGAGACTGATGAATTCTCCGGAAGACCTGATGGGAGATGTCATGGCATATATGGGGATTATTTATGCAGGTCTTATTGTTACTGCAGCCTATAATTCTCTGGCAGCATTCCTTCGTGCATTGGGGGATTCGAAATCTCCGTTATATTTCCTGATCATTTCTGCTGCAATCAATGTGATACTGGACGTGGTCCTGATCAGATTTTTTGGAATGGGAGTGGAAGGATGTGCCTATGCAACTGTGATCGCCCAGGCGATTTCAGCAATATGCTGCCTGATCTATATAGTGAAAAAATATCCGATCCTTCATCTGGAGAAAAAGAATTTTGAACTGAGAAAAGGAAGTTTCGGCAAACTGATGGCTCTGGGGATTCCTATGGCACTGCAGTTTTCCATTACAGCTATCGGAACAATTATTGTCCAGGGAGCAGTAAATGTTTATGGAGCAGTGCATATGGCAGGATTTTCCGCTGCCGGAAAGATTCAGAATATTATCACTATGGTGGCAGTTTCCCTGGGGGCGACTATAGCGACCTATGTGGGGCAGAACCGGGGAGCAGGACGTATGGATCGTGTACGTGAAGGTGTCCGATACTCCTGGATCATGCTTCTGATCTGGAGTGTGATAGAGATGGTGCTGATGTATTTCTTTGGAAAATATTTTACCTATCTCTTTATCAGTCCTTCAGAGACAGAAGTAGTGGCAGTGTCAGTCACATATTTTCGGACAGTATTTTGGGCATATCCATTCCTTTGCACTATTTTTCTTTTTCGAAATGCACTTCAGGGAATGGGATATGGTCTGGTTCCCATGCTGGGAGGTGTGTTTGAACTGGTGGCAAGAGCAGCGATCGTTTTTCTGGTGGCAGGAAAAACAAGCTTTACAGGAGTATGCCTTGCAGATCCTATGGCATGGATCGCAGCTTTGATCCCTCTTATCCCTTATTATTACTATGTAATGAAAAAGTACAAAAAACAGAGCCTGATACAATAGGAATCCATTCATTGAAAAACAACAGTGAATGTGATAGAATGAAAACAGTAAAATCAAGAAAACGAAAAGGGCTTGCCCGTAAATACGGAGGTTAAATGAATATGGAACAGTATAAACAGGAATTTATTCAGTTTATGGTAGACAGCAAGGTTTTGAAATTTGGAGAGTTTACTCTGAAAAGCGGAAGAAAATCCCCGTTTTTTATGAATGCCGGCGGATATGTGACAGGTTCTCAGCTGAAAAAACTGGGGGAATATTACGCAAAGGCAATCCATGATAAATATGGGGATGATTTTGATGTACTATTTGGACCTGCTTATAAGGGAATTCCGTTAAGTGTCGTAACTGCTATTGCATACAGTGAACTTTACGGCAAGGAAGTACGTTACTGCTCTGATCGTAAGGAAGAGAAGGATCATGGTGCAGATAAGGGAAGTTTCCTGGGAAGCACATTAAAAGATGGCGACCGTGTCATTATGATCGAAGATGTAACTACTTCCGGTAAATCTATGGAAGAAACAGTTCCTAAGGTAAAAGGAGCTGCAGATGTGACCATCGTGGGTCTTATGGTATCCCTGAACCGTATGGAAGTAGGCAAGGGAGGCGAAAAATGTGCCCTTGATGAAGTCAGAGATCTGTATGGATTTGAAACTGCTGCAATCGTAGACATGGTAGAAGTGACAGAATATCTTTATAATAAAGAGATCAATGGACAGGTGATCATTGATGACGCTGTTAAAGCATCTATTGATGATTATTATCGCCAGTATGGAGTGAAATAGGAGGTTTTTCCGTGAACGAAAAGATCTATAAAACCATGACAAGAACAGGAGCCTGCAATCTGGCAGTGGGCATTATCACCCTGGTGACAGGAATTGCAGCCGGCGTTCTCATGATCGTTGGCGGTGCGAGACTTCTTAAAAGAAGATCAGAAATTCTGATCTGACAGCAGAAGTTGAGTAGGGAAACAAAGCGTAAGATCAGGCAGATGGGGGTTGTATTATTTATTGTATATGTACTGCTTTTAAGCTATGTGCTGTTTTTTTCAGAAGGATATGGACGCATGCCAGGGGAAGAAAGTGTGTACAGATACAATTTAAAACCTTTTGCAGAAATCCGGAGATTCTGGATCTACAGAGGACAGGTTGGCCTGTCTGCCTTTTTTTTGAATGTTTTCGGGAATGTGATCGGATTCATTCCCTTCGGGTTTATCCTGCCGGTCATCAGCCGGAGATGGCGCAGCGGATTCCTGATCGTTTTGTCCGGATTTTGCCTGAGTTTTTGTGTGGAGACGATCCAGCTTGTAACAAAGGTAGGATGTTTTGATGTGGACGATCTGATTTTAAATACGGCAGGGGCAGCAGCAGGATATCTGCTGTTTGCAGTCTGTGATTACCTGAGGAGAAAACACTATGGCGAAAAGATATAGATATTCATTTACAAAAACAAAAGAAGCAGAGAAGGGAAAGCTGTCAGTGTGGCTGGCAGCTGCTTCTCTTCTTCTGTTTTTGGCAGCTGTCCTTACAGCTTATGGACTAAATGGAAAGTATGGCTTTATTGTCGGCGGAATCTGTCTTTTTGCCACACTGCTTTCTGTTTACGGATTTATTATGGGACTTTCCAGTTTTTCGGAGGAAAAGCGTATGCATCATACCAGTATTGTAGGTTCTATTCTGAATGGGATCATCATGGTGGGATGGCTGGGCTTTTTTTTAATGGGAGTGTAAGCGATGGAACGATTAAAAAAACAAATGGAATTTATTGTTGAGGTGGATAAGGTAAAAAATATCATCCGCCAGACATATCTTGCAGATGGAAACAGAAAAGAAAATGATGCGGAGCATTCCTGGCATCTGGCTTTGATGGCCGTGCTTCTTAAGGAGTACTCCAATGAGGAGGTGGATCTTGCAAAGGTTGTGCCAATGGTTTTGCTCCACGACCTTGTGGAAATTGACGCAGGAGACACCTATGCTTATGATGAAACAGGTGCAGCAACAAAAAGAGAAAGAGAAACCAAAGCGGCAGACCGTATTTTTGGTATGCTTCCTCAGGATCAGTGCAATTGGTTCCGGGAACTGTGGGAGGAATTTGAAGCTTATGAGACCCCAGAAGCAAAATTTGCCCATGTATTGGACAACTGTCAGCCTCTCCTTTTGAACGATGCTTCAAACGGCAGAAGCTGGTCAGAGCATGGGGTGAAAAAAAGTCAGATTTACAAAAGAAATGAGCATACTTCGGAAGGCTCTGTGGAAATCTGGGAATATATGAAAGAATTGATAGACAAACATATCCGTCTGGGACATGTGATCGATGAATAAAAATTCCGGCGGAAAACAGATTGGAAAGGAGATATCAGATTGGACGAATTGCTGATGGAACGCTTTGCGCTTGCCAGGGACAGAATTACAGAAATTTGTACAGAACAGGAGATAAAAGCTCCTTTTGATGAATTTTTCAGAACTGCTGCAAATTTTTTGAAAAAAACAGGAGATATTCTGGAAAGACAGGAAAGAGAGTTTTCTCTGGAGGAACTGAGAGAAGAAAATCAGTCTCTTTACAGAGAACTGTTTCCGGAAAATTATGATTGCTCCTATGGCAATCCTGCATATGCGGTATCCTGCCTTGGAGAATATGGAAAGGCAATGAGCTTTCTGTATGCAGAGTTAAGAGGTTCTGTTGTTTATGCATATGAAAAAAAATGGTGGGATTATACGGTTGCCGCGGAACTTTTTCTGGAGGTACATTCCGCATTTTCGGAAGAAGAGATTCCATCTGTCAAAACAATAGAGGACATCCTTCGTTCCTATGTCAATGACTACTGTCAGGATATGATGGAACAGAGAATTGCAGAGGGCGTGGATTCTTCTCTTGATTTTGCGGTAAGGATTATTATGGATTCAGACCTTACGGATCTTCGATATCTTTATCAATATGGGGAATACGTATCAGAAAATGAGACGGGTGTCGCAGAATTCCTGAACAGCCTTACTCAGGAACAGATTGATGATATGGCCCGTACTTATACAGAAGGGTATCGCATTGGATTTATCAATACCAGAAAAGATATTACTAAGAAAAAAACTGTAAATATACGTTACAGTCTTGGATTTGAACGAATGGTCCGTGCAGCTGTCCTGCAGTTCAGAGAAATGGGACTGGAGCCGGTGATCTATCGTCATGCATCTCATATTGTAAATAAACGTGGAAGTGCCCGTGTGGGCTTTACAGGAGGGGTAGCAAATCCTCAGTATGAATACGATCATCGACAGGACAGTGCACTTTTTCTTGATGGGGATTTTGTAAAGAGAAAGCTCCGTTCTATGCAGACAGCTTATGAGAAGTATAAAGAACTGGCGGGAGTTCATGGGGGACCGGCAGTGATTGAGACTTTTGGAGAGGAACCTTTTTCTCCGATATCCAAACCTGAGGCTTACTCTTTAAGTGATGCTCAGCAGAAACTTCAGGTGGAACTGGATAATGAGTCCGGACAGATCGTCAACCGTTATATTAAGGGAGAGGAAAGAAGTTTTACTATTATTGCCTATCCGGTACCGGAGATCGGTGAAAAGTTTCAGGAGATTTTTGGAGAAATTGTAAAGATCAATACGCTGGATTATAAACTTTATCAGGAGATCCAGCAGACTATTATTGATACGCTGGATACCTGTGAGTGGGTGGAAATCAAGGGAAAAGACGGCAATGAAACGGATCTTATCATTCATCTTCATACTCTTGAAGATCCGGAAAAACAGACCAATTTTGAAAACTGTGTGGCAGATGTGAACATTCCGGTAGGCGAGGTCTTTACGTCTCCGGTTCTTGCCGGAACAGGCGGTATCCTTCATGTGAAAAAGGTATATCTGAATGGTCTTCAGTTTAAGGATCTGAAGCTGGTATTTGACTGTGGACAGGTGATCGATTACTCCTGCAGTAATTTTGAAAGCGAAGAAGAAAACCGCGCTTATATTGAAGATAATATCCTTCATCATCATGTAAAGATTCCCATGGGAGAGTTTGCAATCGGAACCAACACCACTGCTTATGTGGCTGCGGAGAAATATGGTATTGCAGATAAGCTTCCGATCCTCATTGCGGAAAAGATGGGACCTCATTTTGCAGTGGGAGATACCTGCTACAGCTGGGCAGAGGATACCGCGGTTTATAATCCTGACGGAAAAGAGATCATTGCCCGGGATAATGAGATTTCCAGCCTGAGAAAAGAGGATATCAGCCTTGCCTATTATGGATGTCATATGGATATCACGATTCCTTATGACGAGCTGGGAAGCATATGTGTGATTGATGATGACGGAGAAAGTCATTCTATTATAGAAAAAGGACGTTTTGTTCTTCCTGGCACAGAGGAGCTGAATAAGCCTTTTTCCTGAAATACAAAAACAGTTTGTACGCCAAAATATTTCTTTGCGGGAAACATGTTGACACAAAAATAGAATCTTAGTAGAATCAACCTGGAACAGAATGAAAAAGGAGGCCTACCAATGAAAAAAGTTGGAATTGTAATGGGAAGCGATTCAGATATGCCGGTTATGAGCAAGGCAGCGGCTATTCTTGACAAGCTTGGAGTGGAGTATGAAATGAAAATCATTTCTGCACACAGAGAACCGGATGTATTTTTTGATTATGCAAAAAGCGCAGAAGAAAGAGGATTTAAAGTAATTATTGCAGGTGCAGGAATGGCGGCTCATCTGCCTGGAATGTGCGCGGCGATCTTTCCGATGCCGGTAATCGGCATTCCGATGCATACTACATCTTTAGGTGGACGTGATTCTCTTTATTCCATCGTACAGATGCCGTCAGGAATCCCGGTTGCAACAGTTGCTATCAACGGCGGGGCAAATGCAGGACTTCTGGCTGCGAAGATCCTTGCGACTTCAGATCCGGAGCTTCTTGAGAGACTGAAGGCATACAGTCAGGAACTGAAAGAACAGGTAGAAGCGAAAGATGCAAGACTGCAGGAAGTAGGCTATCAGAATTATTAAAAGAACGGTAAAAGTACGAAAATAACCATTATCATTATCATAAACAAAATACTGGGAGGATATTATGGATTACAAGAACGCAGGTGTGGATATAGAGGCAGGATACAAGTCAGTTGAGCTGATGAAAAAGCATATTGCAAAGACTATGAGACCGGAGGTCCTTGGCGGGATTGGCGGATTTTCAGGAGCTTTTTCCCTGAGCAGCTTTAAGGGCATGGAAGAGCCGACTCTTGTTTCCGGTACTGACGGATGCGGAACAAAGGTGAAACTTGCAATGGTCATGGACAAACATGATACCATTGGAATTGATGCAGTTGCCATGTGTGTCAATGATATTGCATGTGCAGGAGCAGAGCCTCTGTTCTTCCTGGACTATATTGCGTGCGGCAAAAACTATCCGGAAAAGATCGCTGAGATCGTAGCTGGAGTAGCAGAGGGATGTGTTCAGTCAGGAGCTGCTCTGATCGGCGGAGAAACAGCAGAGCATCCAGGCCTTATGCAGGAAGATGAGTATGATCTTGCTGGTTTTGCAGTAGGTGTCATTGACAAAAAAGACCTTCTTACAGGAGAAGAACTGGAGGCGGGAGATGTACTGATCGGTATGGCTTCCACTGGTGTCCACAGCAATGGTTTCTCTCTTGTACGTAAGGTGTTTGACATGACCAGAGAGTCTCTGGATACTTATTATGATGAACTGGGCACTACTCTGGGAGAGGCGCTCCTTGCACCGACCAGAATCTATGTTAAGGCGCTCCAGAGCATTAAAGAAGCCGGTGTTCGCATCCATGCATGCAGCCATATTACAGGCGGCGGTTTTTATGAAAATATTCCCCGTATGCTGAAAGAGGGAACAAGAGCTGTGGTAGAAAAAGACAGCTATCCGGTACTTCCGATCTTTAAGCTCCTTGCAGAAAAAGGAAATATTGAAGAGCAGATGATGTATAACACTTATAATATGGGATTGGGAATGATCCTTGCAGTCCGCCCTGAAGATGTGGATAAGACAATGGAAGCAATCCGTGCAGCAGGAGATACTCCTTATGTGGTAGGCCGTATCGAAGCTGGTGAAAAGGGTGTTGACTTATGCTAAAACTGGGTGTTCTTGTATCCGGAGGCGGAACGAATCTTCAGGCTATTCTGGATGCAGCAGAAAGCGGACAGATAACAAATGCCGGGGTAAGTCTGGTGATCAGCAATAATTCTGGTGCCTATGCGCTTGAACGGGCACAGAAGCATGGGATTCCGGCTGTGTGTATTTCCCCGAAATCTTATGACAGCCGCGAGGAGTTTCATAAAGCTCTTCTTTCCGAACTTCAGAGCCATCAGATAGATCTGGTGGTTCTGGCAGGATTTCTGGTGGCGGTTCCTCCTGTGATCGTAGAGGCATATCCAAACAGGATTATCAATATCCATCCATCTCTGATACCGTCATTTTGCGGAACCGGGTTCTATGGACTGCGGGTTCATGAAGGTGTTTTGGACAGAGGCGTGAAAGTGACGGGTGCTACTGTACATTTTGTAGATACAGGGACAGATACCGGTCCCATTATTCTTCAGAAAGCGGTTGAGGTTCAGGAGGGAGATACTCCGGAAATCCTTCAGCGCCGGGTAATGGAACAGGCAGAATGGAAAATCCTTCCGGAAGCCATTGACCTGATCGCCAATGGAAAGGTTATGGTAGAGAACGGAAAGGTACGGATCAGCAGATAAGGAGGAACTACTTATGAATATATTGATTGTTGGAAGCGGCGGAAGAGAACATGCCATTGCCTGGAGCGTGGCGAAAAGCCCGAAAGCAGATAAAATTTACTGTGCTCCGGGTAATGCTGGTATTTCGGAGTTTGCAGAATGCGTTCCTGTTGGCGCTATGGAGTTTGAGAAGCTGGCAGATTTTGCCCAGGAGAAAGAAATCGATCTTACCATCATCGGTATGGACGATCCGCTGGTAGGCGGTATTGTGGATGTGTTTGAAGAAAGAGGTCTGAAAGTGTTTGGACCTCGTAAAAATGCAGCAATCCTTGAAGGATCCAAAGCTTTTTCCAAAGACCTTATGAAAAAATACAATATTCCTACAGCAGGCTATGAAAACTTTGATGATGCGGAAAAAGCTCTGGAATATCTCCGTACACAGGCAAAGTTCCCCATTGTTCTGAAAGCGGACGGACTTGCATTGGGAAAAGGTGTTCTGATCTGTAAGGATCTTACAGAGGCAGAAGCCGGTGTAAAAGAGATCATGGAGGATAAGAAATTCGGAAGTGCGGGAAATACTATGGTCATCGAAGAATTTATGACGGGCCGTGAAGTTTCTGTTCTTTCTTTTGTTGATGGAAAGACAATCCGGACCATGACTTCTGCTCAGGACCATAAGCGTGCTATGGATGGTGACAAGGGACTGAATACTGGCGGAATGGGCACTTTTTCTCCAAGTCCTTTCTATACAAAAGAAGTAGATGATTTTTGTCGGAAATATATTTACCAGCCTACTGTAGACGCTATGGCAGCTGAAGGACGTCCTTTTGTGGGAATCATCTTCTTTGGTCTGATGCTTACTGCAGATGGGCCAAAGGTTCTGGAATACAATGCCCGTTTTGGAGATCCGGAGGCTCAGGTAGTACTTCCAAGAATGAAAACGGATATTCTGGATGTGATGGAGGCCTGTGTAAACGGTAATCTGGATCAGCTGGAACTGGAATTTGAAGATAATGCAGCTGTATGCGTAGTCCTGGCAAGTGAAGGATATCCTGTGAAATACGAAAAAGGAGTTCCTATGTACGGATTTGAGAACTTCAAAGAAAAAGAAGGATATTACTGTTTCCATGCAGGAACAAAGTTCCAGGACGGGCAGATCGTTACAAACGGCGGCCGCGTTGTTGGGATTACTGCAAAAGGAAGCGACCTCAAAGAAGCCAGAAAGAACGCATATGAAGCTACAGAGTGGATCAGTTTTGCCACAAAGTATATGCGCCATGATATTGGAAAAGCGATTGACGAGGCATAAGGAGGAAACAACGTGTATTGTGTAAAAAAGATAACAGAGGATATGTACTGGATCGGAGCCAGCGACAGAAGGCTGGAACTGTTTGAAAACGTATATCCTATCCCAAAAGGAGTTTCCTATAATTCCTATGTGATCCTGGATGAAAAAACAGTTCTCCTTGATACGGTAGATCATTCTGTATGTGAGCAGTTTCTTGAAAATCTGGAATATGTTCTGAATGGACGCAGTCTGGATTATATTGTAGTGAATCATATGGAGCCGGATCATTGTGCGTCTCTTGCGGAGGTAGTGATCCGTTATCCTGATGTAAAACTGGTGGGAAATGCAAAAACATTTACCATGATGAAACAGTTTTTTGATTTCGAAGTGGACAGCCGTGCTGTAGTGATCAAAGAAGGAGATACCCTTCAGACGGGAAAACATACTCTGGCTTTTGCCATGATCCCGATGGTACACTGGCCGGAAGCTATGGTCACATATGATGTCTGTGACAAGGTTCTTTACAGTGCAGATGCATTTGGAACTTTTGGGGCGCTGAATGGAAATATCTTTGCTGATGAAGTGAATTTTGAAAATGAGTGGCTGGAAGAGGCAAGAAGATATCTGACAAACATCGTTGGGAAATACGGTGCACAGGTTCAGGCTGCTCTTAAAAAAGCTTCTGCTTTGGATATTGAGATCATTTGTCCGCTTCACGGACCGGTATGGAGAGAAAATCTTGGATGGTTTATCGACAAATATCAGAAATGGAGTACCTATACACCGGAAGATCATGCGGTCCTGATCCTTTATGCTTCCATTTATGGAAATACAGAAAGTGCAGTAAATGTACTTGCCGGAAGGATATCAGACGCAGGGGAAAAGAATATAGCAATGTATGATGTGTCAAAAACAGACCCGTCTTATCTTCTTGCAGAGGCGTTCCGATGTGACAGAATCGTATTTGCCTGCCCGACATATAATGCAGGCCTTTTCCCGAAAATGGAAACGCTTCTTGCAGAACTGAAGGCTCATAATTTCCAAAACAGGAAAGTTGCTGTTATGGAAAATGGAACATGGGCAATTTCTGCAGGAAAACAGATGAGAGAAATACTTTCTTCCATGAAAAATATGGAAATATATGACAATACCCTCACAGTAAAATCTTCTTTGAAGAAAGACCAGCTGGAGGAACTGGATGGAATTGTAGAATTCCTGATGAAATAAAAAGGAGCATCCGGACATCAGGGAGATGACGGAATATGGAAAGGATAAAAAATGGGAATGAGTGTAGTTGACGCAGTAAAGGAAATTCAGGCCAGAGAAAATGTATATGTAGCATATTCTCAGGTCACAAAGCTTCCTTATGTAACCTGTGCAGAAGAGACTTATAATGACCAGGTATGGTTTTTTGCCGAAGAGGAAACTCTGAAGGAGTTTGGAAAGAAAAAAATAGAGAATAAAATCCTCCTCATGGGTATGAAATATGAGAAAAAGGATTTTCCAAGATTGTATGGACTTTTATATGCGGTAGGTGTAAACTCCCTGGTATGGAATAATGGAACAGAGGAAATTGAGGTGGATCTGGATAAGATCGTCCGCCGTCCGGATCTTAGTAAGCTGGAACCGGAGAAGCGCCCGCTTATAAACGCTACACTTCAGCTTTCCGGTATTTACTTTATGCAGGAGCTGCGCCGTCCGGTAGCAAAAGAAGAGCACAAAAATATTCGTGAACTAGAGGAAGAACTGATCGCAAATCTGAAAAAATCAGAGTTTCTGGTGGCTATGGAACAAAATGCAGAAGATCCTGCAAAGGTGAATATCCCATACCTGAAAAATAAGGAAGGAAAAATCCTCCAGCCAGTATTTTCAGATGTTCTGGAATACGAGAAATTTGCCAAAGGAAAAAAACTGAGAATTGCCAAGATACCATTTGCAAAGCTTGCTGATGTTATGATCCCTCAGGCGGAATTCCTCGTGATCAATCCCTTAGGATTTAACCTGCTTCTGAATAAGGATCAGCTTAAAAAAATCATGGGATAATATCTATATTTAAAACAGGCAGCTGTTTTCTCCATATCATTTTAAAATAATAATGGAGAAACGGCTGCCTTTTTGTTCAAAAATAATTGTTTTCAAAATATGCGAGATGTGCTAGTATATGTGTAACACGATAAGAGGAGGCATGCATATGGTCATAGAAATAGATTTTAACAGTGATGAGGCCATTTATGTTCAGCTGATGAACCAGATTATCCTTGGAATCGCCACCTCGCGGCTGCAGGAAGGGGATACGCTTCCTTCGGTCAGACAGATGGCGGATAACATTGGTATTAATATGCATACTGTAAACAAGGCTTATACCCTTTTGAAACAGGAAGGCTTTGTCTCCATTGACAGGCGGAGAGGAGCTATTGTGGCTATCGATGTAGATAAGATCAAAGCATTGGAAGAAATGAAAGAGAATCTGGTGGTGGCTTTGGCAAAAGGATGCTGTAAAAAAGTGTCCAGATCAGAAGTGCATCAGCTGATCGATGAAATTTTTGACGAGTATGATCTATAACAGAAATATTTTTTTGAATCAGAAAAGATTTAGGAGGATTATATGCAGAAAAAGTTGACCAGACAGGCAGCTGCGGCGTTGAAACTTGCAAAAAACGCAGCGGAGTCCTGTAAGCATACTTATATTGGCACAGAACACATTCTGGTGGGACTTTTGAAGGAGCAGGAGGGAACAGCAGGAAGACTCCTTGAAGAGTTCGGAGCAGAGCCGGAGAAGCTTCAGGAACTGATAAATAGTCTGATTGCTCCTGCGGATGGCAATCTCATGGAAAGAAAGGCAGAATACAGTCCCAGGGCCAAAAGACTTCTTGAAAGCGCAGAGCAGGAGGCAGAAAATCAGAAAGAGGAAAAAACAGGAACAGAGCATATTCTGCTTGCTATGCTGAAAGAGACCGATTCCGTTGCTACTCGTCTTCTGTATACAATGGGAGTGAATATTCAAAAATTATATGCAGCAGTTCTTACTGCTATGGGGTACGATGGAGAGGCGGCTGTGGAAGAAATGCAGGCTTCCCGGGCTTTACGGGCGAAAAAAGGTTCAGATACACCGTTCCTTGATCAGTACAGCCGTGATCTTACAGCAATGGCATTTGAGGGAAAGCTTGATCCTGTTGTTGGAAGAGAGGAAGAGATCGCACGTCTGATTCAGATACTGAGCAGAAGAACAAAAAACAATCCATGTCTGGTAGGAGAGCCGGGAGTGGGAAAAACGGCAATTGTGGAAGGACTTGCTCAGAAAATTATTTCCGGGCTGGTTCCGGAAACAGTAAAAGACAAAAGAGTGGTTGTCCTTGACCTTTCGGGAATGGTAGCCGGAAGCAAATACAGGGGAGAATTTGAGGAGCGCATTAAAAATGTTGTAAATGAAGTAAAAGAAGATCAGGGCATTTTGTTGTTTATTGATGAACTTCATACAATCATCGGAGCAGGAGGCGCAGAGGGTGCTCTTGATGCTTCGAATATTCTGAAACCGTCGCTTTCCAGAGGGGAAATTCAGATGATCGGTGCTACCACGCTGGAGGAATACCGTAAATATATTGAAAAAGATGCAGCATTGGAAAGACGTTTTCAGCCGGTTACAGTAGAGGAGCCCACACCGGAAGCAGCAAAGGAAATCCTGAAAGGACTTCGTCCTTATTATGAAAAGCATCATGGTGTAGTTATCGAAGACCAGGCATTAGAGGCTGCCGTACAGATGTCTGTCCGTTATATCAATGATCGTTTCCTTCCGGATAAGGCTATTGATATCATTGACGAAGCAGCGGCAAAAATACGTTTAGGAGACTGCAGACGTATTCCAAGGGCAGAGGAACTGGAGGCAGAGATCCAGAAACTGCTGGAAGAAAAAGAAAGCGCTATCCGGGACGCTGACCTGGACAGGGCAAGGGAAATCCAGAAACAGCAGACCGGTCTGGAAAAAGAGCTTTCAGATATCCTTGAAAAAGAGGAACGCAGAACTAAAAGAAAAAGATCCGTGGTGACAGAAGCTTCTGTTGCGGATATCATTTCCGGATGGACGAAAATACCGGTACAGCGTTTGACGGAAAGTGAATCGAAAAGACTTTCCCGGCTGGAAAATGTTCTCCATAAACGTGTGATCGGTCAGGAAGAGGCGGTAAAGGCAGTTGCACAGGCTGTAAAGAGAGGCAGGGTAGGTTTAAAGGATCCAAATCGTCCTATTGGTTCATTTCTGTTTCTTGGTCCTACAGGAGTAGGAAAAACCGAACTGTCAAAGGCGCTGGCAGAAGCCGTTTTTGGAAGCGAGCAGGCAATGATCCGTGTAGATATGTCCGAGTATATGGAAAAGCATAGTGTTTCTAAGATGATCGGATCACCGCCCGGATATGTTGGCTATGAGGAAGCAGGGCAGCTTAGTGAAAAGGTGCGCAGAAATCCATACAGTGTGATTTTGTTTGATGAGATTGAAAAAGCGCATCCGGATGTGTTTAATATTCTTCTTCAGGTGTTGGATGATGGACATATTACAGATGCTCATGGCCGTAAAGTGGATTTTAAGCAGACGATCATTATTATGACATCTAATGCTGGAGCGCAGGCTATCATTGAACCCAAAAAATTAGGCTTTATGTCGGGAGACAGTGAAAAACAGGATTATGAGCGTATGAAATCCAATGTTATGGAGGAAGTTCGGCGCTTATTTAAACCCGAATTTTTGAACCGGATTGATGAGATCATGGTATTCCACACACTTGGAAAAGACCATATACGTAAGATCGTAGGTCTTCTTCTGAAAAATCTGGAGAAAAGATGTGAAGAGCAGCTTGATATTCAGCTGAAGGTCAGTGATTCGGTAAAAGATTATCTGGCAGAAACAGGATTTGACAGCAAATACGGAGCCCGTCCTCTTCGTCGGGCGATCCAGACAAAACTGGAAGACAGACTTGCGAATGAAATTCTGGATGGAAATATAAAAAGAGGAAGCACGGTCAAGGTGCAGCTGCATCAGAAACAACTTCGATTTTTGCCGGATGCAGAAAATAAAAAGAAAAGAGATAAATCGTAACTGTGAACAGAGTGGAAGGTGACGATAAATCTAAAAAAGATATTAAATCTTAAGCAGGAGACTGTTCAAAAAAAACTGAAAATGATATAATACAGGAGAACATAAGGAAAGAATGAAGAATGTTTTTTCCATATCATTTTTCAATGACACAACAGATAGTTTTAGGGAGGACATAAGATCATGGCAGTAGTAAAAGAACTGATTCGTACAGAGGAAAACGGAAGCATCAGCTTTGGTAATTATGAGCTGGCGCAGAAATCAAAAGTATCCGATTTTCAGCATCAGGGGGATGTTTATAAAGTAAAAACTTTTCATGAGATCACCAAGCTGGAGAGAAATGGTATGTTTGTTTATGAATCTGTACCGGGAACAGCGGTTTATAACCTTACCCAGGACGGTTCTACCATGAGCTTTCAGGTAGAGGGGGCAGAGGATGCACAGATCACTGTAGAGATGGAGGCAGATACAGAATATGAAATCTCTATCAATGGTGCAGATGCAGGAACTATGAAGACAAATCTGGGCGGTAAGCTTTCTTTTAGTGTAGAGCTTGGCGATGCAGATGCAGCAGAAGTGAAGATCGTAAAATGTTAAAAAATAAAAAAGTTGTATATTTTTGTCAGGAGTGTGGCTATGAATCTTCCAAATGGATGGGGCAATGTCCCGGCTGCAGAGCCTGGAATACTTTCGTGGAAGAAACTGTTTCTGCAAAAAAGACATCTTCAGCAGCGGTAAAAGCGACAGGGGGACAAAGACCGGAGCCTGTAAAGCTGAAAGATATCCGACTTTCAGAAGATGAGCGGAGACTGACAAATATTAAAGAACTTGACAGAGTACTCGGGGGCGGTATCGTTCCCGGGTCTCTTGTTCTTGTGGGAGGCGATCCGGGAATTGGTAAATCGACTCTTCTTTTACAGGTATGCAGGAATCTGGCTTTAAGTGGAAATTCTGTGCTGTATATTTCAGGAGAGGAATCTTTGCGTCAGATTCGCCTTCGTGCAAATCGTATTGGGGAATTTAATGAAAATCTGCAGATTTTCTGCGAAACCAATCTGGAAACAATACGGGAAGTGATAGAAAGAAAGAAGCCGGATATGGTGGTGATCGATTCCATTCAGACTATGTTTCATGAGGATATCAGTTCTGCGCCGGGAAGTGTGTCTCAGGTACGGGAGTCTACCAATATCCTTATGCAGATTGCCAAGGGAATGGGAATTTCCATTTTCATTGTAGGTCATGTGACAAAAGAGGGAAATGTAGCGGGGCCGAGAGTGCTGGAGCATATGGTAGATACGGTGCTGTATTTTGAGGGAGACCGCCATGCTTCCTACCGTATACTCCGTGCAGTGAAAAACCGATTTGGGTCAACCAATGAGATCGGAGTATTTGAGATGAGGAATACAGGACTGGAAGAGGTAAAAAATCCTTCGGAGTTTATGCTGAACGGAAAACCCAATGGGACATCGGGGTCTATTGTGGCCTGCTCCATGGAAGGAACCAGACCGATTCTGGTAGAGATCCAGGCTCTTGTGTGCCAGAGTAATTTTGGGATTCCCAGGAGAACTGCAGTAGGGACTGATTTTAACAGAGTTAATCTTCTTATGGCTGTTCTGGAAAAAAAGGTGGGGATTCATCTGGCTTCCTGTGATGCGTATGTTAACATTGCAGGAGGTATGAAAATGACGGAGCCGGCCATTGATCTGGGGATTTCTCTGGCTGTTGTATCAAGCTGTAAGGATATTGTAATCCCGGATTCTGTATTGGCTTTTGGTGAGGTAGGGCTGAGTGGAGAAGTCCGTGCAGTGAGCATGGCTGCTCAGAGAGTTGCAGAGGCAAGAAAACTTGGATTTACTACAGTAATTCTTCCGAAGGTATGTCAATCTTCCATGGGGAAAACAGAAGGAATGAATCTTGTATATGTAGAATGGATCCAGGATGCAATTAAATATATTATGAAAGCGTAAGAGGTTAGAAATGCTGGAAGCAGTGATATTCGATATGGATGGCGTGATCTTTGACTCAGAGGCATTGGTGGTCAGTACATGGAAACAGGTAGCAGATAAATATGGTATTTCAGGCATAGAAGATACTTGTATGGAGTGTCTCGGAACCAACAGTGAGGCGACTGTCAGAATATTTCAGAAGAATTATGGAAAAGATTTTCCGTATGCTGTATATAAAAAAGAAATGGCAGAGCTTTTCCATAAACAGGCAGCCGATGGAAAGCTGCCGAAAAAAAGAGGAGTTATAGAACTTCTGGAATATCTTCATTACAGAGATATAAAAGTTGGCCTTGCTACATCTACACGGGAGGAAGTTGTAAAAAAAGAACTTTCTGAAGGTGGACTTTTAGAATATTTTGATGAAATTGTATGTGGTGATATGGTAAAAAGAAGTAAGCCGGAACCAGATATCTATCTGGAGGCCTGCAAAAGGCTTCAGGTATTGCCGGAAAACTGTTATGGGATAGAAGACTCATATAATGGAATACGCGCTCTTAAAGGTGCCGGAATGCATGCGATCATGGTGCCGGATCTTGCAAATCCCACAAAAGAGATGGAAGAACTTGCAGAGTGTATTCTGCCTTCGCTTCTGGAAGTGAAAAAGTATCTGGAAGAAGTTGTTTGACCATTGTTTTGTCAGCAAAGGAGTAGGAAAGAATTAGAGAATAGCAGCTGCAGCGGGAAAATGATTCTGGAAGGAAGAATAGAAGTACTGCTGTGCTGCTATTTCAATACAATGAATAAAATATGGTGAAAGACTGGAGATGTATGAAAATGAAATTAAAAAATGTTCTGGTTGTTGTGAAAGATATAGAAAAATCAAAAAGATTTTATCATGATTTATTCGGGCTTGATGTGATACTTGATCATGGGGGAAACGTGATTTTAACCGAGGGGCTTGTACTTCAGGAAGAAGAAATCTGGAGAAAATTTCTGAACAGAGATATTATTTCAAAAAACAATTCCTGTGAATTATATTTTGAAGAGCCAGATATAGAAGCATTTGTTAAAAAACTGGAAATGTTATATCCTTCAATTGAATATGTAAACGAAAGGATTACCCACAGCTGGGGACAGAGCGTTATTCGATTTTATGATCTGGATGGAAACCTGATTGAGGTAGGAACGCCGATGTAAGTGAACGGATTGCCTGCAATAAAAATAGAAGCTCGAGAGGATTTTATAAAAAACTTGAAAAAAGTAGTTGACATATACTGGAAGCTGTGGTAAATTAATCTGGCTGTCACAAAGAAATGATTCTTTTGAACAAACAACTTAAAAAACTTTGAAAAAAGTCAG
>ENA-ORMO01000944-ORMO01000944.1-human-gut-metagenome-genome-assembly--contig:-NODE-944-length-35955-cov-8.898747_pt1 | contig 35955 bp, 35 predicted proteins | sample MGYA00242106_ERZ509001 | MGnify/ENA primary metagenome ERZ509001 (study PRJEB26280, sample SAMEA2338736) | human gut metagenome | biome: human gut; feature: human-associated habitat; material: faeces...
AAGCAGCGGCATTCTTTGCAAAGGAAATCGATTAGTGGTATATCGATTCATTGACAAAAATAAGGAGCAATTTGGCTTAAGATGGTTGTGCAGACATTTTAAGATTAGCCTTAATTGTTACTACAATTATCTGAAAGATACGAAAAGAGATTATTACGAGCAAAGATTTATGGTTTATGAAAGGATAAAGTATATCTATTACAACAATAATAGAACCATTGGATATCGGCCTATGAAAATCTTTCTACAAAGATATGGCATATATCTTAGTACAACAACTATCCATAAATATATGAATAAGGATCTTAATCTGTCTGCTATTGTTATGAGAAAAAAGCCAGGTTACAAAAGCTGTAAAAAACATAAAATCTTTGATAATCTCTTAAAGCAAAAGTTCAACGTTGATGAAAAAAATAAGATCTGGTGCACTGATTTTACATATATGCGCCAGCCTAATGGTAAGTTTCGATATAACTGTACCATTATGGATTTATTTGACAGATCTGCTATAGCATCCGTCAATAGTGATTACATAAATACAGAACTTGCAATAGAAACACTTACGGAAGCCCTAAAAAAAGAAAAACCCAACAATGGAATACTTCTGCACAGCGATCAGGGAGTACAATATACATCTTGGGAGTTTGTCAATTTTTGCAAGGATAACGGCGTAATTCAAAGTATGAGCAAGGCTGGCTGTCCTTATGATAATGCGCCAATGGAAAGATTTTATAATACTTTCAAAAATTGTTTTTACTATAGATATACTTTTGAAAGTGTTGAGCAGTTAGATGAAATGACAAAGCAATACATTAACTGGTACAACTATGTGAGACCTCATTCAACGAATAACTATATGACACCAATGGAGTTTCGATATAGAGCATGATTTCCGAACAAAGTGTTACCAAAAAACTTGACCAGTACAGAACCTAAGTTTTAAACAGATCCAAAATCGTCGCCTCAAAGATCAGAAACCGGTGATTGAGGGCTTTTTGTTGTGGATAAAACAGTTAGATCCAGGAAGTAATGGTAAGCTCAAAAAGGCAAAAACGTATATCCTGAATCGAGAGAATTACCTTATGACCTATCTTGAAGATGGGCGCTGTAGCCTTAGCAATAATCTCAGTGAAAACAGTATTCGTCCAGTAACTGTAGGTCGAAAAAACTGGTTGTTTTCAGATAGTTCAGATGGAGCAACTGCAAATGCGATGTATCTTACAATTGTTGAGATGGCAAAAGCATACGATTTAAATCTGTATGAATATTTAAAGTTCCTGCTAGAGCATCGTCCTAATGAGAACCTGACAGATGAAGAGCTGGATCATCTAGCTCCTTGGAGCATAGATGTGCAGGAGCAATGTAGCATTAAATAGAGTAAAATGTTAGCCTTCCAGAATCCTAGCAATGGGATTTTGGAAATATGTTTTGGGGACACCCCGAAACTATGCGCTTACTAAGGATGAGCTTTGTGAGCATTTTTTTATGGTGACGGGTGAGGATTATAAAATTAATTTTGCTTCTTTTGGTGTGCGTGGTTTTTATGGTGGGAATTTGCATAAATTGCAAGGTGAAATATGAAAAGATTATGATTAGCTGTATGGCTGATTATGAATATGTAAAAAAGTTTAAGACAAAAAAGAATGATAATCAAGAGATGCCAAATTAGTTTACAGTGTATGAAGGATAGTTTTAAAGGCAGGTTTGTATGAAAATAATTATTTCAACTATGGTGAATGTGCCAATTTATGAGCAGATTGTAAATCAAATAAGAGATGCAGTAATTAGTGGTGAGTTAAAGTCAGGAGAGGCAATACCTTCAATTCGAGTGCTTGCTAAGGATTTGGCAGTAAGTGTAATTACTACGAAGCGAGCCTTTGAGGAGTTAGAAAAAGAGGGCGTTATAGAGTCGGTGCCGGGACGTGGATTTTTTGTATGTGAGCAGAAAAATGATCACTTAAAAGAAAAGCAGATGATAAATATAGAGAATCGTATGATGGACTTGCTCAGAGATTGCGAAAATGCCGGAATGACGATAGATGAAGTTATTGAATTGATTCGAGTGTTGGGGGAAAATAATGAATGAAAATATAATTAAATTTGAAAATGCATCGTTGAAGCTTGGTAACTTCATTGTGGAGCCAATTAATCTTGAAATTCCTAAAGGCTATATAGTGGGAATACAAGGGGATAATGGAGCTGGTAAGACTACGCTTCTTCGAATGATTGCTGGATTGTATGAAAAGATGCAAGGAAGTATTTTTATAGATGGTTTAGATGTGCTTAAAAACAAAGTCGAAGTGAAAAGAAAGGTAGGTTTTATTTCACAAGACCGTTCTTTTTTTATGGATGAAGATGCAGGAGAGAATGAACGTATATATTCGCCTTTTTATCATGATTGGGATAGCAATGAATATGCAAAAATGTTATCTAGAATGAAGCTTTCAAATTCCTGTACATTGGGCAACTACTCAACCGGTGAGTTTGTAAAATTTCAATTTGCATTTGCGGCAGCAACTAAGCCGGAGGTGTTATTGTTAGATGAGCCAACAGCTAATCTCGATCCTGTATTCAGAGATGATTTTCTAAAGATTTTACAGGATTTTGTGGCAGATTATGAGATAACAATACTGCTTGCAACGCATTTGGAAGAGGACTTGATAAGGGTGGCGGATTATATAATTGATGTGGCGGATGGAAAGTACTGCATGAGAGAATGTGACTAACAGTGACGTAAGAGGTGTGAATGAGTAAATTAATATATGCAGTGAAGCAGCAGAAAGAGGGAATATAATGAGTTTAAAGAATCTGATAGAAGTAGAACATAAAAATTGGAAGAACCGCATGATATATGAAACAGGCGGTGTGTATATTTTGATATATTTAGGGTATATTTTTATCGTATTCATATCAATGATGTTTGGGTTTAAGTATGAAAAAGACGACGTGCGCCTGCTGCTTATGTTATTGTTATACATTATGGTTATATATCACAGTGCATCATTATATTTGACTACTGTTAAAGAAAATGGCAAGCGAGTAAACATTTTTGAAAAATATATCCATATTCCGGTAGATTTTAGTATGCTTTGTGTGGCAAAATTGATCTGTATAGTAAAGAACATTGCATTTCCGGTTTTAGGCGGACAACTGGCTGCTTTGATAATCAGGGTAATTGACCCTGATAAGCAGGGAGGCAGTTTTTTAGATGTGACATTGTTTATGCCGGTCATAGCAGGTGCGTTGTTTTTAATTATAAAAGCTATAGAATTTATGTTGCTTAGCAGGAAAGTAATGAGATGAGTGGATATTTTTACATAGATTAAATGAAAGTGTAATATATGCGAAGCTTACTAAATGGATAATTCTGAAAAATATTATAATAACTTAAGCAAGGAAAGAAAAATGATATTAAGCGTAAGCCGAAGGACGGACATACCAAATTATTATTCAGAGTGGTTTTTTAATAGAATAAAAGAGGGGTTTGTGTATGTCAGAAATCCGGTTAATGTGCATCAGATAAGCAAAGTTGATATAACACCTGAGGTGGTTGACTGTATTGTGTTTTGGACGAAGAATCCCGAACCTATGCTTAACAGATTAGATGAGCTTTCAGCTTATAATTATTATTTTCAATTTACGTTAACCGGCTATGGAAAAGATATTGAGCGTGGTATTCCGCATAAAAAAGAAAAAATGATTCCTGTATTTTGGAAATTGGCTGAGAAAATCGGCAGGGAAAAGGTGATATGGAGATACGACCCTGTTATTTTTACAAAGAAATATACGTATGAATATCATTTAAAAGCATTTGAACAGATAGCGGAAGCATTGAAAGGTTATACGGAAAAGTGTGTGATTAGCTTTGTGGATGTATATGCAAAAAATAAGCGCAATATTGAAATGCTTGATTTGTATAAGACTGATACAAATGAACTTAAAAAATTTGCCGCGAAAATATCAGAAGTTGCAAAGAAAAATAATATGACGATTGGAAGCTGTGCAGAAAATATCAATTTAGATGAGTATGGTATCAGTCATAATTGCTGTATTGACAAGGAACTTATAGAACGTATAGTCGGCTGTAGGCTTAACGTACAAAAAGATAGGAATCAGCGCAAGGAATGCGGATGTGTGGACAGTGTGGATATTGGTGCATATGATACATGTAAAAATGACTGTAAATACTGTTATGCAAATTTCAGTCCGGAAAGGGTTGCAAAAAACAGCAGTAAATATGACGCTAAATCGCCGATATTGTGCAGCATAATTGGTGAGCAGGATAAGATAACCGAACGCAGGGTGAAGTCTTTAAAAGAGCAGCAGCTCAGTTTTTGGACCACCATTTAATTTTTGCCGCTTTCTTTGTATAAATTACATGACAGACGTAAGAATGTTCTGATATAATATGCAAAAGTATAAACAGGGAAAGTATCTGCCATATTGTTTCAATAAGCGTATGTCTGGAGAGCGTAGAGCAGAAAGAAGAATATGAATTTGTAAAAGAAACAAACCTGGATTCGATACAAGGCTTTTCTTTTGGAAAACCTATGGAAAAAGCAGCGGTGAGTGAATTGCTGAATAAAAATTAGTATAAGATAAGCGTGAATAACGTTGTATGTGAGATATAAAAAGGCCGGTCTGTTTATAGCGGATTGGCCTTTTATATACTTGTAATTGTTCAGATAAATGAATATAATATAACTTACAGCTATTTGTTTCTGAGCAAAAACAAATAGCTCTTCTGGCAAAAGAGAAATTGCCTATGCGAATTTTTCTTCGCCTCTTCGCAACAAAGTTGCTCAGAAATGGAGATTAGTGTGAAAAATCATGTCGATACGATGATTTTTCACACAACTATTTGTGCCGCAGGCGTCACAAAGTAGTTTTTATCGCAGAGGAAAATTTAAAATTTTCCTCGCGCTTTCTCCGACGCAAAGCGTCTGCGGAATGGAGATTAGGATGGAATTTTTAACGACTAAAGAGATATCTGAACTATGGAATATAAGTGCGAGAAGAGTAGCTGTTTTGTGTGAGGAGGGCAGAATTGAGGGAGCGGTCAAGAAAGGTAAGACATGGCTTATACCATCAGAAGCCCAAAAGCCTGAAGATGCAAGATGCAGAAGAATGAAAGATTACTGTGATAAATATTTGCAGCTTGAAAATAGATTTAATGTGGTTTATCCGGAAAGTTCCAATGCTACATATACAAGTCTGTTAAATTATTCTGATGATTTGAATAAGCCATTTCAAAGATGGTACAGATATAAAGAGGGTTTTTCGGTTGAGCTGGTACAGCAGTTAATTAATGAATATTCAAAAAATAAAAAAGGTGTTATACTTGACCCTTTTTCCGGCAGCGGAACTACGTTAGTGGCCGCAAATGATATGGGATATTCGGGAGTTGGATTTGAGGTGAATCCATTTTCATATTTTCTGGCAAGGTGTAAGATAGAAAATTACGACAAAGAAATTACCCAGCAGTTCAAGGAAAAATATGAGGGAATTTTGCAGGAAGCAGTTAGTGCAGACAGGCCATATGTGCTGCCAAAGTTATCAATCAGCAGTAAAGTTTTTGATGATGAGGTCGAAAAGTATTTTATGAATGTGGGCTGCTTGATTGATGAAGCAGATGTCAGTGATGAAAAGATAAAGAATCTTTTAAAGCTTGGGTGGCTTGCGTGTATTGAGCCGCTTTGCAATTACAGGAAAGCCGGCAACGGTTTGAAAATAAAAAAATATGTCAAGCCAAGAATTGTGACGACAGATGATGCCAAGGTGATGCTTTTGGAGGAGTATCAGAATATATATATTGATTTATTGAAAAGTAAAACTAAAGCAGATTCGGTTTTATATAATGAGACATGTTTAAATATGTCAAAACGCATAAATGACAACAGCGTGGAGGGAATTATTTTCTCTCCGCCGTATGCAAATTGTTTTGATTACACAGAAATTTATAAGCTGGAGCTTTGGTTCGGCAAGTTTGTATCAGAATATTCAGATTTAAAGAAACTTAGAAATAACTCGCTTCATTCACATCTGAACGGAGATTTAAGCGTTGAAGTTTCCGAAAAGAGTGAGGTTTTGACGGAGCTTTTGATGGAGCTTAACAAAAAAGAATTGTGGGATAAAAAGATACCTAAAATGCTTAAGCTTTATTATGATGATATGTTTAAGGTGCTGGACGAAAGCTATAAGGTATTAGATGAAAAGGGATTTTGCTGCATTGTTGTCGGAAATTCAGCTTATGGCGGAGTAGTATTTCCTGCTGACTTAATACTTGCCGATTACGCTGAAAAAATAGGCTTTAAAGTCGATAAAATCGAGGTGGACAGATATATTATTACAAGTTCACAGCAATATAAGATGACAAAGAAAAGCGGAAAATATTTGAGGGAGAGTGTTGTATGCCTGATAAAGAACAAATAATAGAAGTTGAATCGCTGCCTGTTGACATTCAAAACGGTTCAACATATTTGATAAAGCAGGCAAATCCGAACTCATATACACATGGAATGTTTAAATATCCGTGTAAATTTATACCGGAGATCCCAAGATGGGCAATAAATTCGTTTCTTTCGTGCAAAAAGGGTGTTATATTTGATCCATTTTCCGGCAGCGGCACAACCTTGTTGGAAGCCAATATTAATGGGATTGACGCATACGGAACGGAAATAGACGATATTGCAAAATTAATTATAAAAGTAAAAACAACTGTTTTAGATGAAAGACAAACCAACTGTTTAGAGCAGAAGTATTCTGAACTTATGGGGGTTATTTCGCAGTCTGATGCAAAAGCATTTCGTCCAAGGATTGATAATTTAGAGCATTGGTTTTGTGAAAGCACAATAAATGAGCTGGGCAGGATGAAGGTATATATTGATAACATAGATGATGCAGATGTAAGGGATTTTTTCAGATTATGTATGGTGTCAATTATCAAGAGAGTGTCAAATGCCGATGATACTTCGCCTAAGCCATATGTGTCGGGCAAAGTAAAAAAGATTCCGCCAACGGTAGAAAAGGAGTTTACATCAGTGTTTCGACGCTATAAGCAGATGATTACAGAACTGTCCGGCATCGAAAATTTGGGGCGCACGAATATCATAGACGGGGATGCGCTTAAGTTTTTAGTGCCGGAAAAAATTGATTTGGCTATTACGTCGCCGCCTTATATTAATGCGTTTGATTATGGAAGAACCATGAGACTTGAAAATTTATGGATGGCTACTTTGACCGAAGAAAAATTGAGAGAAAAAAAGAGCCTCTATGTGGGAACAGAAAAAATTAATGTCAAGCAGGAAAAAAGTGAGCTTGCCATACTTGAAAAGAGCAGTCTTTTGAAAAGTTATTATTATGACATTGTTGAGAAAGACGAAAAACGAGCTTTGATTGTAAAAAAGTTTTTCGAGGATATGCAGGACAATTTAAACAGCGTTTACGGACAGATGAATGCAGGCGGCAAATATGTGATTGTTATCGGAAACAGTACGATAAGAAAAGTAAATGTGGAAAGCTGGAAAGTTATAAAGGAAATTGCAAACGACATTGGATTTAAAACGATACAGTATTTTAATTATATAATACAAAATCCTTATATCAGGATACCGCGAAAAGGAATGGGAGGTAAAATCAGCAAAGATTATGTCCTGGTTTTGGAGAAAGGGGTTTAGTTATGGCTCAAAAAAACAGGACAAAGGAAATCTGGCTTATACCTAAGAGAGTAAACTTACACCAGACAATTTGTCTGATTGACGGAATTATAGAAAGAAAATATGACGGGACAAGCTGGAATCCTCAGAAACAAAATAATCTGGGGGTCAATTTGAAAAAATGGGGAGCAACTAAGGACGGTAAGAATATTTCGCCGCAGGCAATAAGAACACTGGTTGCATCAATTCCTCAGTATTTGGGCTTTTTATACATAAATACAGAAAGCACTCCGAATACGATTTGTCTTACACAGGCAGGCATGGATTTGTGGAATAAACATAAAAATGACCTTGTTAAAGTACCGAATCTTATTGCAGGAAAGGATTTGTTAATAACGCAGTCCGATGCAGTTCTTAGGCAAATGGAAAAATTGCAGATTATGAATCCGGTCATAGGTAAAGATTGTGAAAATATATATGTATTTCCATTTAGATTTATGCTTAAGGTGCTGCAAAGAGTCGGATATCTTGATAAAGAAGAGATAGCATATTTTCTTTTTAAGGTAAGAAGAGAAGATGAAATCGGTATCACAGTGCAGGAAATAGAGAACTTCCGAAAGATTACTGCGGAGAGCAGAGAAGCAGTTATAGAAGCTTTTATGAATACGCATATAGGAAATATAACCTTGACAAAAGCTTCATCTGCCGGATATTTTATGTCACTCTGTCAGATTACAGGTATTATTGATAAATTTAAAATTAAGCCGGATAACAGAAGCAGTGAAATTGCGGCATTGAGAATAAATAGAGAGTACATGGATTATGTTGAAGAAATGCTGGATTCGAAATATAAAAATGCGGAGGTATACGATTTTAAAGATAATTTGCAGCTCTGGATGGATTATATCGGAAATCCGGCAAGAGACTATCCTCCGATAGATATTTCAATTATAAATAAATCCGATGTTTTATTTTTGGTGCAGGTGTTTAAGGACGGTGTCTGTAAGTATGATGATTTGATTGACAAGTCAGGTGTGCTGCAATTTCCGGCGTTTGTTAATGAAGCATACAATATAAAAGTAATAGATATTTTATCAGGTGATGAATTAAAGACATTTAATATATGTCCGACATTTGAACAAAGAGAGTTTGAAATCGGGGATATATCAGTTGGCAAAGCGGCAGAAGGCACAACAGCAGATGGGAGTGAAGATGCAGGCCGGGTCGTAAAAGCAGGAACGGAAGCTGAAAGGATAGAGGACGTGGCTGAAATGCTGATTGAGCATTGCGAAGCTTCGAAATTTGCGGCTAAGACATTAAATTATTTGAATACGCTGTCGAAAGTTACAGGTATTGACAAAATGAATGATAAATCTTTAAGGGGAGCATATTTTGAGTACTATGTATATAAAATGCTTAGCATACTTAAGACGGAAAACGTTATTGATGATGTAATATGGAACGGCAGAGTTGGAAAGTACGGTCTGCCCGTGCAGGCTCCGGGAGGAAAGACAGGAACGCCTGATATTGTGTTTGTTGTAGACGGTGTGCATATTGTTGTTGAGCTTACCACAATCAAGTCAAAATCAATGCAGTTTAGTGCGGAGGGGTCGTCGGTGCCTGATCATATCAGGTTATATCAGCAAAATACAGCAAGTAAAGTCACAGGAGTATTCTGCGCACCAATAATACATGAGAGAAATACTGCTGCGATGCAGTCTGCAATAGCGCCGTACAAAATCACGCTGAACTGCATAACTGATAAAGAATTGGTTGAAATATTGCTTTCAAAAGATAAAGAAAAAATAAAAATGAAATTTTTGTAATATCATAGTGTTTTATAGGTATTTATGATAAAATAAAAAAATATTTAGGTCAAAATATGGCCGGGGGATAAAGAGAAAGGATAGTATATAAGTGAGATTTTTTAAAAGAAAATTAAGAGAACAGGAAGAACAAATAAATCAGGAGGAACAGACAGCAGAAGAATCTGAGCCGGCTGAGAAAGGGATTTTTGACAGATTTGAATTCAGGAGTATAAAACAGAATGAGACAGCTCAGGCTGTTGCGATTGAACAGGCCTGCTTTCCATCAAGCGAAGCATGTTCCGAGAAACACATGAGCGAACGTATAATTGTGGCAGCAGATTTATTTCTGGTGGCGGTTGATAAAGAAACAGGCAAGCTTGCAGGCTTTTTAAACGGTCTTGCTACAAATGAATATTTCTTTAGTGATGATTTTTTTACAAATGCAGGTTTAAATGAGAATGACGGTAATAATATTATGATTCTTGGGCTTGCTGTACTGCCGGAATATCGTATGCAGGGACTTGCAAGTGCTCTTATGTCTGAGTATATGAGAAGAGAGCGCGAAAAGGGCAGACAGATGCTGATACTGACGTGCCTTGATTCAAGAGTTGAAATGTATAAGAAAATGGGATTTACCTGCCATGGAAGGGCGGCCTCTGTATGGGGTGGAGAACAATGGTATGAGATGAGTTGTACGCTTTGATTGTAATAAAACATCTTTGATGATAATACTTGGATATTTTGTTTAAAAAATTGTTCTTAAAAGTATAATTTGTTGATGTTTGCAATGTTTTTGCTGTATAATAATTGCAAAAAGTACAATAACTTTAAAAACAATTAGTGTACATAGAACAGGCAGAAAAATAGGAGAAAATTACAATGACGAAGTTATGGAAAAGTGAGGGATATAAAATAAGGTTGCTGGCTCTGGTGTTGCTTGATATATTGGCTGTTAATATAGCATCATTCGGAGCTTTATTTGTGCGTTTTGATTTCATATTTTCTGATATAGGTCCACGATATTTACATAATTGCATTAAGCTTGCGCCCATAACAACGGTAGGCGTGATAATTATACTGGCAATGTGCAAGCTCTACAGAAGCGTCTGGACATATGCAAGTGTGAATGAGTTTGTAAATGTGGTAAAGGCAGTTGCAATTATCTTTATAGTACAGCTTGTAGGAATTTTCTTTATATTTAAAATTCCTATGCCGAGAAGCTATATTGTACTTAACTCAGTTTTTATGCTTTTTTTCTTTACAGGAATACGTTTTGGATATAGATTTTTAAGAATGATTAGAACTTATACAGAGAAACCATCAGCGAGAGTTATGATTGTTGGTGCCGGACAGGCAGGTATGACATTGGCTAAGGAGATGAGCATTTCAAACAGCATTGACAAGCGAGTTGTTTGTTTCATAGATGACAGCCATGCAAAGAAAGGAAAATATCTTCTCGGAATTCCAATAGTTGGAACAAGAAATGATATTGCTGACATGGTGAAGAAGTATGAGGTTGATGAGATATATGTGGCAATGCCTTCAATATCATCAAAGGAAATCAGAAAAATACTTAATATCTGCAGTAACACAGGCAAGAAAGTCATGACTCTGCCGGGGATTTACCAGCTTGTAAACGGTGATATATCAATAAGTAAGTTTAAGGAAGTAGAGATTGAAGATTTACTTGGAAGAGATACCGTAAATGTAGACATGTCTGAGATATCAACGACTATTGAGGGCAAGGTTGTAATGGTTACGGGGGGCGGCGGTTCAATCGGAAGCGAGCTTTGTCGTCAGATTGCATCATATAATCCTAAGAAGCTTATTATACTTGATATATATGAAAATAATGCCTATGACATACAGCAGGAGCTTAAGGCAAAATATACAAATCTGCTTGACCTTGAGGTAATAATAGCGTCTGTCAGAGATGAGGAGCGTATAAATCTTATATTTAATCAGTATAAGCCTGACATTGTGTTCCATGCAGCAGCACATAAGCATGTTCCTCTTATGGAGGACAGTCCGAACGAGGCTATAAAGAATAATGCTTTTGGTACATATAAGGTTGCAAAGGCAGCAGGTGAGAACGGAGCGGAAAGATTTGTTCTTATATCAACAGATAAGGCTGTAAATCCTACAAATATCATGGGAGCTTCAAAAAGGCTTTGTGAAATGATAGTGCAGACTATGGATAAGTATTATGATACGGAGTTCGTTGCAGTAAGATTCGGAAATGTTCTTGGAAGCAACGGTTCTGTTATTCCTTTGTTTAAGAAGCAGATTCAGGCCGGGGGGCCGGTTACTGTCACGCATCCTGACATTATAAGATATTTCATGACAATTCCTGAGGCTGTTTCATTAGTGCTTCAGGCGGCTACATATGCTAAGGGCGGCGAGATTTTCATTCTTGATATGGGAGATCCTGTAAAGATTGTGGATTTAGCTAAAAATCTTATCAGGTTGTCAGGTTACACACCGGGAGTAGATATAGAAATTAAATTTACAGGTTTAAGACCGGGTGAGAAGCTTTATGAAGAAATGCTCATGAAAGAGGAAGGTCTTAAGGAAACAGCGAACAGTCTTATTCATATCGGAGAGCCTATTAAAATAGATATAGAAAGGTTTGCTGAACAGTTAAAGTGCTTAAAGGAAGCTGCTGAGCACAACAGCGATAATATACATGAGATTGTTGCACAGATTGTACCGACATATGTGAGAAAGAGATAGGGTGAAGAGATGCCACTTACATTGATGTATATAACAAATAATATAGATGTCGCTTTGATAGCAGAAAAGTATGGGGTTGACAGAATATGGGTAGATCTTGAAACCTTAGGTAAGGAAGAACGTCAAAAGGGTATGAATACAGTAAAGTCAAGGCATGAAATAGGTGATGTAAGAAAGATAAAAGCATGCCTTAGCAAGTCAGAGTTAATAGTTCGTGTTAATCCGTGGAATACATCTTCTGAGGAAGAGATAAACCGTGTCATTGAAGCCGGCGCTGATATAATTATGCTTCCTATGTGGAAAACTGCTAAGGAAGTTGACAGCTTTATAAAATGTATAGATGGCAGAGTTAAGACTAATCTTTTACTTGAAACTAAAGAGGCGGTTAATTGCCTGGAAGAGGTTTTAAATATTAGAGGGATTGATGAAATACATATTGGATTGAATGATTTGCATTTGTCATATGGATTAACTTTTATGTTTGAACTGCTGTCTAACGGAGTAGTTGAAGAACTCTGCAAAAAAATAAAAAGAGCTGATATTCCATACGGATTTGGAGGAATTGCTAAATTAGGAGAAGGAATGCTGCCGGCTGAGAGAGTTATCTTAGAGCATTATCGATTGGGTTCAAGCAGGGCTATTTTATCAAGAAGTTTTTGCAATGCTGATGAAATAAATGATTTGAAGACAATAGAAAATGTGTTTTCTCAAAATATGAAGTCACTTAGAGAGTACGAAAGCAATGTTGTAAATATGGCTAATAGTGATTTTGAAAGTAATAAAGAAGAAGTAAGGATATTGGTACAGTCGATTACAGATAAGAAGAAAGGGATTTCATGAAAATTGATAAACATATAATTAATGAACTGAGAAATGATTACGGTGAGGCCTTTTATCTGCTTGATTCAGAGCGTTTTAAAGAGAATTTTTTAGAATTAAAAAAGTGTTTTTCTGATATTTATCCGAATTTTAATATCGCATATTCATATAAGACAAATTATACCCCTAAATTATGTAAGATAGTTAATGAGCTTGGGGGATATGCAGAAGTTGTATCTGAAATGGAAATGGAGCTGGCTTTAAAAATAGGTGTAAAGCCTGAAAAAATAATATGGAACGGGCCGATTAAGAATCCGGTAAAGATAGAAAAATTTTTAGTAAAAGGCGGAACTGTCAACATAGATTCCTTGGAGGAGATACCGGTAATTGAGGCTGTTGCAAAAAAATATTCGGATATTACGTTAAATGTTGGCATACGCTGCAATTATGATGTTGGCGACGGTGTGATTTCACGATTTGGTTTTGATGTTGAAAGTGAAGATTTTTGCACTGTATTAGAATTTATAAATAGATATGACAATTTGAAGCTTATAAATCTGCAGTGTCATTTTGCAAAAAGACAGATTGAATACTGGCCTGCGAGGGCTAAGGGCATGGTAGCTTTGATTGAAAGAATTGGATTCGTACCTAAGCGCATAGATTTGGGCGGTGGTCTTTTTGGCAAAATGGATGATTCGCTTAAGAAGCAGTTTAGTTCAAGAATACCTGAATATAATGAGTACGCTGAGGCAGCAGCTAAGATTGTTGCCGGTTATTTTGAAAATTCAGACGTTCAACCTGAATTAATAATCGAGCCGGGTTCTGCTCTTGTTGGCGATTGTATGAAATTTATAGGTACAGTTAAAACAATAAAAAATGTCAGAGGAAAAAATATCGCCTCTGTTCTCGGAAGTCAGAAAAATATAAGTATGACAGGAGTTAATCCGCCAATGGAAGTTATTGCCATGGGAGGAGTGCAGCAGGAATACAATGATATCGATTTTGCAGGTTTTACATGTATCGAGTCAGATGTGTTATATAAAAATTACAGCGGTTTGTTAGCTGTAGGAGACGTTATTGTGATAAGTAATTGCGGTTCATATTCACTGGTAATGAAACCACCGTTTATTTTACCAAACTTTCCTGTGTTAGATATATGCGGTGAAACAGTAGAGGTAATTAAGCGGGGAGAAACATTTGAAGATATTTTCAATACATTTCAATTTTAAGAAGGATTATTAATGAAAAAGTTTAATTTATTTTTAAAGAGATTATTTGATATTGTATCATCGGGAATTGCAATTATTATTTTGACACCGGTTTGGATTGGTGTATCGGTTGCTATAAAAAAAGATTCAAAAGGGCCGGTGTTTTTTAAGCAGGGCAGACGTACAAAAGACGGTAAAGTATTCAATATGCTGAAATTCAGGTCTATGGTAGTTAATGCAGAAAAAACCGGAACAGGATTATTTAATTATGAAAATGATCCCCGCGTAACTAAAGTAGGACGTAAATTGAGAGATTCAAGTATTGATGAACTGCCACAGTTGATTAATATCTTAAAAGGGGATATGTCAGTAGTGGGGCCAAGACCTTGTGTTACATATGAGTTGGGTGATTTTGATACGCTTAACAAAAAATATAAGAAAAGATTTCAGGTTAAAGCTGGATTGACAGGATTGGCACAGGTAAAAGGAAGAAATGATATTTCATGGGATGATAAAGTTACTTATGATAATCAATATGTGGATTTGTTTAATAAATGGGGCGTGTTAATAGATATTAAAATATTGGTCGAATCAGTTATAAAAGTGTTCCAAAAAGAAGATATATATGAAAATAAATGTGATGAATCATTAAACGACGAAGAAGCGGCAAAGCTGGCAGAAGAAGAAATAATAAGAATTGCACATATGCCGGATTAAAGGTAGGTTAGTGTGAAAAATCATGTTGATACGATGGTTTTTCACACGCGAGATTTGTGTCTGCGCACATTTGATACAAACTCGTTATGCGCAAAAGATGTGCGCAGAAATGAGGTTAAAAATGAAATACGATGTGGAAAACAGAAGAATATGGTTTAAAGGTGATATTATTAATGTTAATGATGCAAAAGTAAATGCACTTGCGCCTACTGCCCAGTTTGGATTAAATGTATTTGAAGGTATTCCTTGTTACTGGAATGATGAGGAAAAACAATTATATGCATTCCGTTTAGAGGACCATTATAACAGACTTATGAAGTCAGCTAAACTTTTGCAGATTGATTGTCCGTATACTAAGGAAGAATTGAAAAAAGCATTTATTGATGTTATAAAAGCGAATGAATATATGGAAAATCTTTCAGTCAGACAGACATTGTTTGTTGATGGCTTTGGATCATGGGGTTCAGAAGGCCCTGTAGAAATGTTTGTGGCACCTATTCCAAGAGGAAAGACAAGTGCTGAGTATAATAAAAAGGGACTCAATGTTTGTGTGACATCTTGGAGGAGAATCAGTGATGAAACGCTGTCTCCGAGAATAAAGTGCGGCGCAAATTATATTAACAGTAGAGTAGGCCAGAGAGAGGCTCTTAGAAATGGATATGATACATGTTTGTTTTTGAATGAAGCAGGGAAAGTTGCTGAAGGTCCAGGCTCTTGCTTCTTTATGGTAAAAGATGGAAAATTAATTACTCCACAGCTTACGGATAGTGTACTGGAAAGCATTACAAGAGATACAATAATTAAACTGGCACGAAATTTGAAACTCAATGTTGTGGAGAGAACAATAGACAGAACCGAGTTATATACGTGTGATGAAGCATTTTTATGCGGCTCGGCAATGGAACTTACGCCTGTATTGAGTGTGGACAGGTATGAGGTTGGCTGTGGAGAAACAGGAGATGTAACAAAGAAGCTGCATGCTGCTTATTTGGATGCAGTAAGCGGCAAGGACAGTGATTTGATTAATTGGGTGACACAAATATATTAATTGGAGGAATATATGATGTATGAGGGTAATAATACTGTGTCTGTAATTATACCGCTTTATAATGCTGGGAAGTATATTCGTGAAACAATAGAGTCTGTTATTGCACAGGATTATCCGAATATCGAAATTATCATTGTTGATGACTGCTCAACCGATGGTTCTCAGTTGATAGTCAAAAAGATGTGCGATAAGTATCCGAATATAATATATCATAAATTAGATGTTAATTCCGGAGTTGCTATAGCAAGAAATGAGGCTATCAAATTGGCGAAAGGAAGATTTATTGCATTTTGTGATAGTGATGATGTATGGGAAAAGGATAAATTAGTTATACAGTTAAAACTGTTTGAAAAACATAGTAATGTTCCGTTTACATATACTGCGGTATCATACATTAATGAGGAAAGTAATGCTATAAAGGGCAAGAGAAAGGTTAAGGAGAAAGCATCATATTCATATTTACTTAGAAATACTATGATAGCTACTTCTACAGTGATAATCGATCGTGCAGTAGTGAATGAAATAAAGATGCCGAATCGTAAAAGTGCGGAAGATTATTCTCTTTGGCTCAGTTTATTAAAAAAATATGGAGATGCATACGGAATAGACGAAGCATTTACAAAATACAGGAAGACAAGCAATTCATTATCCTCTAACAGAGTGGGAGAGGTAAAATATTTCTTTGATGTTCAAAGGAATGATATGGGGATTAATTGCATAGCGGTTACGATTAATACGATTTGTTATATTTTTAATGCTGTGAAAAAGCATTTTTTTTAAGGATGTTTATTTATGAGGAAAATAGGGATTGTTACATCGGTAAAAGAGTTAAATTATGGAGCAGTATTGCAGGCTTATGCTTTGCAGAGCGTTTTAGAAAAAAGAGAATACGATGTATCTATGTTGTGGTGGAGTAATCAACGGGAGTCCCATGTTGATATTAGAGCAAAGAAGCTATTAAGCATGGGAGCAAAAATGTTATCTCATCCTTCACTTATACAAAACACTTTTAAAGTGTATGGAGCCTCATTTGCAAAAGAATTCAGTGAAAAAAGTAAATTGATGTTTGATGAATTTGCAAAAGAATACTTAAATATAAAGTATTATAATTGGTCAGAGATGAGACACTTTGCGCACAGTCATGATTGTTTGGCGGTAATAGCAGGGAGTGACCAGATTTGGAATTCATATGCTGTTTATGTAGATCCGTTTTATTATTTAAGATTTGCCCCGGTTAATAAAAGAATAGCGTATGCTCCGAGCTTAGGTAAAAGTGATATACCTGTATATAATAAGAAAAAAATGAAGAAATATATTGAGGGCATAAAATATGTTTCGGTTAGAGAGAGAAAAGGGAAAGCGTTAATTGACAACCTGTTGGATACAGATGTGCCGGTGGTCTTAGATCCGACTTTTTTACTTAATAAAGAGGATTGGAAAAATATCTCAAAACCATGCAAATTAAAATCTAAAAAATATAATTTGTTCTATTTCTTAGATGAACCATCTGATATGTGCATATCATGCATAAAGAAAATTTTAAAATACAGCGAATTACCAATTATTGCAATGCCATACAAATTAGAGGGTATATCTGAATTTGGAAATGTTGAATATGCAGATGCAGGCCCGTTGGAATTTTTGGATTTAATAGAAAATGCTAATATGGTTTTCACCGATTCTTTTCATGGAACAGCGCTTAGCATAAATTATAATAAAAACTTTTATGTTTTTGACAGACAATATGGAAGCAATCAGTCTCAGGTTTCAAGAATTGCCGATTTATTAGATACTTTTAAATTGGAGAATCGTTTTATATCAGATGAAAAGCTTATTATTAATCAGGAAATTGATTATAACAGTGTTAATGAAAAGTTGAAAGAATTAAGGCATACATCAAACGAATATTTAGATTCTGCATTAAGAGATATAGGGGGGAATTATGAAAGTAACTGATTTTGAAGAGGATAAATGCTGCGGCTGTGGAATGTGTGCGCAAATATGTCCGACTCATGCAATTAAGATGGAAGAGGATGATTTGGGATATATATATCCCGTTATAAATGAGGATAAATGTGTTAATTGCGGAAAGTGTTATAACACTTGTCCGTTTAATAAAAATGCTGATTTTGAGTTGCCGATTGACACATATGCGGCTGTAAGAGCGGATGCAGAGAAACTTCAAAAATCATCTTCAGGAGGCGTTTTTGCAGCAATAGCAGAAAGTCTGCTAAAAAGCAGTGAGGATTGGGTTGTGGCAGGATGTGCATTGGATGACAAACAAAATGCAAAGCATGTCATAGTACGGACATACGACAAATTAGATACATTATATGGCTCAAAATATGTACAAAGTTCAATGGGAAATATATATCAAGAGGTTAAATGTGAGCTTGACAATAATAAAAAAGTATTATTTTCGGGAACACCATGTCAGGTTGCAGCCATTAAGGAATATGTCGGTAACAGCAGTAATTTGTTTACTATAGAGGTGATTTGTCATGGTGTGCCAAATCAGAGAATGTTCACCTCATATTTAAAATCGCTGTCGCCTCAAATAGTTAACTTCACTTTCAGGGATAAGAAGCAGGGATGGTCATATAATAATGCTTATGAAAATGCAGCAGGTGTTAGGAAAGTAAATCATAGGTTGTCTTCATATATGACATACTTTTTAAATGGCGATACATATAGGGATTCCTGCTATGTCTGTCCATTTGCAAAAGAGACCCGCGGCGCGGACATTACCATAGGCGATTTTTGGGGAATAATTAGAGAATGTCCTGATTTAAAGGATAAATTAGATATTGAAAAAGGTGTTTCCTGCATGATAATAAATACTGAGAAAGGGAAAGAGCTTATAGAAAAGGCAGAAATATCAAAGTATCCGGTGGACTATATGTCTATAAGAAAAGGCAATGAGCCTTTGAATGATCCGCCAAGATACACAGAGAGGCGAAAAGATGTAATGAAAATTTGGGGTGAAACAAATTCATGGGATAATGTAACTGTATTTTGGAAAAAGAATGATTATAAATTATCGTATACTATCTGGAGTAATATTCCGATAAAAATTCAGAATTTAATACGTATTTTGTTAAAGAAAAGGTGATGAAAATGAGTAAAATAGGAATTTTAACGCTGTATCATAAAAATAATAATTATGGCGGACAGTTGCAGGCATATGCGTTGAATAAGGCTGTTCAGGAATTAGGGTACAGTAGTGAGCAAATATCTTTCGAGCGAAACAGGAAAAAATTATATTTTCGTAAAATTCGAGGGATTTTTGAGGAGTCTGTTACTAAAGATATATTTGCAGTAAAATTAAAGCTTTTATTACATAGGAAAAAAAGTAAAGAGAGCAATGCAGATATTCAAACTTTTAGAAAATTCAAAGAATTTCAGGAGTTTATTCCACACAGTAAGGTTTTTACAGAAAAAAATATAGCTGAAACAAATAAAATATATGACTTATTTATAGTAGGAAGCGATCAGGTGTGGAATCCGTTACTTGCAACAAAAGAGTATTTTTTCGATTTTGTTGAGCATAAACCATGTATTTCTTACGCAGCGAGTGTTCGCATTGACCATTTTGAAAAAGCGGAGGGGAGAAGGATAAAGAAATATTTGGATAAGTTTTCATATATTTCTGTCCGGGAGAAGCGGGCTATTCAAACGTTAAAAGAAATAGGCGTCGATAAAGAGATAGAAGTTATGCCTGATCCTACACTTTTATTAAGTAAAGAAAAGTGGCTGGAAATAGTCGATAATAGAGAACCGGAATATGACTATATTGTTGCTTATTTAGTAAGAGATGACGTAAGTATAAACATGATTCGTAAATATGCACAGGAAAATGGTTATAAGGTAATGTTTATTCCTGAACCGGGCTACTATTTTGAGGAAGACGATATTTTTGTAAAGATTAAAGACGGAGTTGGGCCAAGAGAATTTGTGCAGTTAATTTCCAAGGCAAAATTGGTAGTGGCCAATTCTTTTCATGGAACGGTATTTTCAATTATATTTAACCGCCCATTTTATGTATATGGCAATATGGAAAAAGACGATAGAAAGGGAACTTTATTAAAACAATTTGGTTTGCAGGATCGATTGGTAAAAAATGATTATGATTTTTGCGAACATAAAGATAATATTTGTATCGATTACAGCAAAGTTAATGATAAATTATTAGAAATTAGAAGTTCTGCGAATAAGAGAATCAGAGAGGTATTAGAGAAAGTTACCAATAATTAATTTTTGAAAGGGTACAATAATCCAATGAAATCAGTAAAAGATGTTATTAAAAACAAATGTGTGGGATGCGGAGTATGTAGCGCAGCTTGTCCGGTCAATGCAATTTCATTAGAAGAAAAAGATGGTTTCTATTATCCTGCTGTTGATACTGAAAAATGTATTGAATGTGGAAGATGTGTTGCCGTATGTGCCATTGACAAAAAGTGTAATTCAAAAAATCCTGATACATACGGATTTTATATAGATGGCGAAGAAATAAAAAGCTGCGCATCAGGCGGGGCAGCAACTGCTTTAGCTAAGAAGATGCTGTCAGATGGGGGAGTAGTATATGGAGTAGAATACACAGATGAATTTAATAATATTGAGTTTTGTAGGATAACAGATGTCTTGCAATTAAGCAGAATACAAAGCTCAAAGTATTCAGAAACGATGTGTCCTGATTATAATGAAGTTAAAAGTGATTTAGATAATGGCAAAGATGTTCTTTTTATAGGATTACCATGTCAAATTGCCGGATTAAAGATATTTTTGGGGAAAGATTATGATAATTTAATGACAGTTGCTCTGATTTGTTTAGGAAGATCATCGTTGAAGCTGTACAGAGCTTTTGTTCAGGAATTAGTTAAGAAATATAATTCGCCTATAGTCGGAATGAATATGAGGTGGAAAAGAAAAGACTGGAATGTGAGTTGGATTAAAGTTAATTTTGCCAACGGCAAGACGTTTAAGGATATATTTTCGTCTAATGATTATGGGTTGTTGAGCAGAGGTGTATTAAGACCATCGTGCTATGATTGTCAATTTAAAGTGGATAATGCTTTTGAAGATATTTTAATAGGCGACTTTTGGGGAAGCGAGTTTTTAAGTGATAAATATCAGAACAAAATGGGGATATCTGTGGTCATGACCTTTAATGATAAAGCGGATACATATGTACATACAATTAAAGGAAGCCTTTTTAATGTGAATTATGATACAGCATTAAAAACAAACGGTGCAATAAGTGCATCTTATGTTAAACCCCAATACTATGACGAGGCTATTGCCGTGATTAATGATAAAATAAAATTAAGCGACATTTGTAAGGGCATTTATGGAAATAAGCATATGATTTTATTAAAAATAAAATTTATGCTTAAATATATGATGCCGGGCAGTATTATCAGAAAAGTAAGAAAAAAGAAGCACAGATAGGAGAATTACATGTTAGAATTACGGTTGATGGGGGGATTAGGAAATCAAATGTCGCAGGTGGCATTTGGATACTATATTTCCAGATTAACTAATCAAAAATTATATATTGATGTGACATCATATAAGCATTATAAGAGAAGACCATGCTCAATCAACAGAATGAAGTTATGCGAAAATATAATTGTAGGAGAAAATGCAGGATCTCTGTTTCATATAAAAAGCAGACTGTTTCAAAAAATATTTCATGTATTCAATCACATGTTTTATAAAGGAAAAGAAATGCCTGAAAAGTTTTTCTATATGTGTGTAAAGTCGGGGCATGTGTATTCGTTTGATTCGAAATATTATCCTATCAGCCGCATAAAGAAAAACTCGGATATATATGGGTACTTTTTGATTGAAAAATATTTTAGGAAATATTATAAAGAGATATGTGAATTATTTCATGTTAAAGATGAAGAATTAAGTGAAGCATCAAGATATTATGAAAGGCTTATATTGGAGTCAGATGAACCGATAGCAATAAGTTTGAGATTGCAGGATGATTATGTAAAAGACGATACAATGTATGTGTGTACAAAGGAGTATTATCAGCAGGGAATTGAATATTTGAAAGAAAATCATCCAAATGGACAATATTTTATATTTGCCGATGATATTGAGCGTGCTAAAAAAATGAATTTAGGTGTACAGGCTGTATATATCGAAGGAATGACTGATGTTGAGGGTATGCACCTGATGAGCAAGTGTCATCATTTTTTGATTTCAAATAGTTCATTTTCATGGTGGGGGGCTTATTTGTCGCAAAAAGAAAGAAAACAAATAGTTGTTCCGGATCATTGGATAAATAATGCAAAAGATTATTCGGATAAGTATTATGAAGGAATGATAAAGATAGAATGTTAGATATGTTTAAAAATGTTGCTGTTGCAATGACATTGTATAATCCGCTTGAAGAAGATATTCAGAATCTTATAAATTATGCTGCTGAATTTAAGGGTATTTATGTTTATGCAAATTCATCAATTAAAGAGTTTCGGAAAAAATTAACAGTTTCGAATATAAAAGTAATCGGAAAAGGTGACAACGATGGTCTTGCCATAGCATGCCATGCTTTATGCACTGCCGCACAAAAAGATGGGTATAAATATGTATTATTATTAGATCAAGATAGCAGGATTGGCTTTAAAGATATTAATTTGCTTTATGAAAACCTTTATCTTAATAATGATAATGTAGTGATGACCTGTCCTCAGATTGTATTAAATAATAAAAAACCACAGTCAGGCAGCGACGCAGAGTTTGTGCCATGGTGCATTACATCAGGCAGTTTATTGGATTTACGTTATTACGGAGACGATATATGTTTTGATGAAAAATATTTTATAGACAGATTAGATTTGGATTTTTGTAGACAAATAACAGAAAAAGGATATAAAATATTTAGAATTAACGAGGCATTGCTATATCAGGATTTGGGACAGACAATTATAAAAAGGAATAAAGCAGTCTATGTGCATGCGCCTTTAAGGCATTATTATATTTCACGTAACAGATTGTATTATAATAAAAAATATCATATATCAGGAATGATAACATTAGCGCAATTTTTCAGACATATTTTTATGATTATATTTGACGAAGACAGAAAGATTGAAAAGTTAAAAATGGTTTTTAATGGTATTGCAGATTATAAAAACAATAAATTTGGAAAAAGAGAGTTTTAATATTTTAAAGAATAAAAAATATAATTTTGGACAAGTGTAGGTGTGAAAGCTTTTTGAATGCAGAGAGGATTTGTATATGAAAAAATATGATGTAGTGTTTGTCCTGCCAATGCCAACTTTGAAAATAGTTGGAGGTTATAAGATGATATATGAATATGCTAATTATATCGCAAATAAAAATCACAAAGTATGTATTGTTTATAATGCACTGAAAGGTAAAAACAGTAAGAATTTACCTAAGAAATTGATTTATTTTATGAGGGTAATAATAGGAAAAATCGGTCCAAGATGGTTTAAATTAGAAAAAGGAATTGATAAGCTTGTAATACCAGATTATGAAGAGAAATATATGCCATATTGTGAACGGATTGTGGCATCTACGGCTGTTTCAGCCAGGTTTGTCAATAGTATTGCTGAAAAATCGAAAAAAAAATATTATTTCATACAGGATTTTGAAAATTGGGAAATGTCAGACGAAGATTTATTTCAGACATACAAATATCCAATGACAAAAATTGCAGTTGCAAAATGGTTAAAAAGAAAAATTGAAGAAGTATCAAAAGATACGGTAGTATATATTCCTAATGGGATAAATACTTCGATTTTTAACATAAAGAAAAAACAAAGCGAAAGGCATCAGCATTCAATAGCAATGTTGTATCATTTAGATAAGAGAAAAGGCTGTGAAGTTGCTTTTGAGGTAATAAAAAAATTAAAAGCTATTTATCCTGATTTGATAGTTAATATGTTTGGTTCACCGGAAAATAGCAAAGAATGGCCTGAATGGATTAATTATACGAGAAATGCGTCTCCATTAGAGGTGAGCGCAATAATGAATGATTCAGCAGTTTTTTTATGCACAAGCAGAACAGAGGGATATGGTTTAACCGGTTTAGAAAGTCTGTTTTGTGGATGTCAGTTAGTTACAACAAATTGTAATGGGATTCTTGAATATGCTACAGAAAACAGCGCACTTATTTGTAATGTTGACGATGTGAAGGCATTAACAGACAGTGTTATTAAGCTGTTTAATGATAATAAGCTAAAGGAAGAGATGTTGTTTGAATTTGAAAGTTATAAAGATTTGTTTGAAATAAACAAGTCTAAAGAGAAATTCTATGAGGTATTGATGGGATGACATATAAAAAAATTAACAATGTAATTTTAACAGTAATATATACATTACTTTTACATTTTTCGTCTTATGCAGGAGCTGTAAACGATGGCAATAATTATATTTTAGGCAGAAATTTGATTATTGTAGTAATGATTATATATTTATCTTTTGTTAATAACAGAATTCCTTATTTAATAAATAATAAATATTATAATATATGGTATTTGTTTTCACTTGTTGTAGCAATTTCCGTATTTCCAACTAATTTTTCTGAAGGAATAAAATTATTGTGTGTCCCTGTTATTTATTTTATTATAATGCAGTATGACAGCATGATATTAATGAATTTTTCCATGGCAATGGTTATTAATGGAATATGGATATTAGTACATTCTATTCAAATGAGGGGTATATATATTGAGTTGTATTATAGGGGAATATTTTCAAATTCAAATACATTTGGTGCTACGATGGCTTCTTTTTTTGTTGGTGCATGTTGTATGTTTTTATATTCAAAGACAGCAAAAGGGCGGGTATTATCAACTGTGCTTGCATTGGCAGCTTTTCTGTTCCAGTCACTGAGTTTTTGCAGAGCTGCGTTATTAACAAGTGTTGTAGTATTTACAATAGTATTTTTTAGTGTTGCAAAGCGTCATAAGAATACAAAAAAATTAATTATGGGATATGTTGCAATACTTTTGTCTTTAGCAATGTTCATTGCATTTAAGGGCAATGAAATACTGTCATTTATATCGTCACATGTTTTGAAGTGGAGCGGTGAAAGTGGGGGGGATTTATCGTCGTCAAGAGTTGAAAGGTGGATAGAAGTATTTAAAAATCCTACATGGTTTGGAACAGAATTAGAGATGCATCCTCATAATAATTTCATATTTGTGTTATATGCTTATGGAATTATAGCGGGATTGTTGTTTGCCGGGTTAGTATTTTACGTGTTATTTAAATATATATACATTAACAAGATGCTCGATAATATAGAAAAATATATAGTATATATATATATTGTGACTTTTATAAGTATCGGTATGTTTGAGGAAAGTCTGGGCTTTACCGGAAGAGAGTGGATGGTTATCGGTTTTGTAGGGCTTGGGTATGCTATGAACAAATTAAAACAGGCAAAGCAAAAAGTAGAATTTCAAAAATTAACAAAGGGTAGGCACAGATATGGATATAAATAAAAAGAAAGTTGGAATTATTACTTTATTTAAGAATAATTATGGCTCTATCTTACAGTGTTATTCTACGAAAAGATATTTGGATTCTCTTGGATTTGAAAGTGAGGTATTGTTTGAACCGTCGAGAAATTTTGGAGGCAAATTTATAAGGCTGTGTACAATCTTATTTCACTCAATTATATACAGAGGATATCTTAAAAATAAGTTGCAGATGAAGTCAGCTATGAAAAAAGAATCGGGAATTTTGCCGGTTGAAACTCAGAAAGCAATGAATGAATTTGTCAATGAGGAAATTAATCCGGTTGGTAAATCTTTTAATGAACTTCATAAAGAGCAGAAAAATTATTTTCGATTTATAGTTGGAAGTGATCAGGTGTGGAATACAAGCAGGGAAATTTCATCATATTTTTTTCTGGGATTTTGTGACAGGGATAAGCGAATTGCTTTTGGACCAAGTTTTGGGACGAATTTTATTCCTAAGTTTAACAAACGAATAAAGGGAAAAATAAAAAAATTTAAAAGGCTTTCACTAAGAGAAGAAACAGCTTGTGTAATGGCAGGAGAATTTTTTTCTGGTGAAATTCTTCGGGTAGGAGATCCGACTTTATTATTGGAAGCAGATGAATGGCGAAAATTGTACAAAAACGTATCTCTTAAAACAGATGGGAAATATGGCTTTGTTCATTTTCTGAATGAACCAACAGATGAACTGATAGAAGTTATAAATGAGTTTGCGATAGAGCATGATTTATTTTTAATCATATTTGGTTATCCATATGAAAAAATGAAGAATTTTCATAATCAGTCAGTTATTTTTGGCAGTCCGCTGGAATATTTAGCCTATATTGATAATGCCGATTTCGTATTTACAGATTCATTTCATACCAGTTTATTTTCAATTAATTTGGAAACACAATTTTATACATTTGAAAGAAATTATTTACATAACTTTAGTCAGTCCAGCAGGATTTTAGATATGCTAAAACGATATAATTTATCTGATCATTACTATCCTAAGGGAGTAAACAGATTGATTAAAAATGAACCAATATCAAATGAATGTTTAATTAATGATAGAAACATTACAAGAAAATTTCTGAAAGGAGAGCTTGGTATATAGTAGTTAGCATAGGGAAGATAGAAAATAAAAGATACTTGTACTGTATGGCATGGAAAGGAGATTTTAACTTGTGAATGGTAATTACAAATATTTATTTAAAAATATTGGACTACTGACTCTTAGTAATTTTGCTACCAAACTACTGTCATTTTTTTTGGTTCCGTTATATACAAGCGTTCTTTCAACAACAGAATATGGTACATATGATTTGTTTAACACAACTATTTCGCTGTTGATACCGATATTAACCCTGAATATTTTTGATGGGGTTTCGCGGTATGCGCTTGAGAAAGAGTATGATAGAAGTGCTATTGTGACGGTAGGAGCAAGATATTATATCCGAAGCTGTATTTTTATTTTTGCCCTGATTATATTAAACTATGTGCTTGGTATAAATCCTATTTTTTCTGAATATGGAGTTCTCTTTGCACTGATGTTTATGGTTCAGGCTCTTTCAGGTATTGTGGTAGGTTACACAAGAGGTATAGACAGAATTTCAGATTTATCTGTTTCAAGTGTAATAACCACAGCTATTACAATCGGATGTAATATTGTTTTCCTTGTGGTATTTAAATGGGGACTGAGTGGATATTTTCTTGCTAATATTATCGGACCTGCATTCCACTGCGTTTATTTAATAATCAGGGATAAGATTCCTCAAACCATTAATTTTAAGAAGAAATATAACAAAGAAAAAAAGGAATTATTGGAGTATAGCAGACCGCTTATTTTTAATTCTCTATCATGGTGGGTGAATAATGCGGCTGATAAATATGTGGTCATTGGCTTCTGCGGTTTATCGGCAAATGGAATATATTCAGTAGCATCTAAGATACCAACAATTCTAAATGTATTTCAAAGTATTTTTTCTCAGGCATGGACGCTTTCGGCAGTAAAAGATTTTGATCCGGAGGACAAAAAAGGATTTTTTAAAAATATGTATGCATCTTATAACTGCGCAATGACGGTTTTGTGTTCAGCTATTATTGCCGGAGACAAAATACTTGCAAGGATATTATATGCAAATGATTTTTACGGAGCATGGGTATATGTGCCATGGCTGACAATTTCGATTGTATTTGGCTCTATGTCAGGATATATAGGCGGTATTTTTTCAGCGGTTAAAGACCCGAAAATGTTTGCTAAGTCCAGTATTATAGGGGCAGTCTTGAATGTGATATTAAATTTTGCTTTAACCCCTGTTGTAGGAGTTATGGGGGCTGCTGTTGCTACAACAGTAAGTTATTTTGTTATTTGGTTAATTCGATATTACAATGTTCGTAAATATATAAATTTAAGAATTTCTTTATGTAGAGATTTGCTTTCATATGCATTGCTGGTGGTTCAGTCGATTATTTTAATTCTAATTGAGCAGAATTTAATACTTTATATACTTCAGGCGTGCATGTTCTTAATTATGTTAGTTCTTTATAGAAAAGATATAATTTTGGTAGTGAGAAAAGTATTGAGAAGATAGGTGAAATAATTTAGTTAATGGTGATAAGGAGAGTGCTTAATGGAAAAGGTAACTGCAATCGTTGCAATTTATAAATCAGAAAAATTTTTGCCTAAATTGATAGAAACAATTATTAATCAAACTTGGAAAAATCTTGAAATTTTGCTTGTAGATGATGGTTCGCCGGATAATAGCGGTGTTATCTGTGATGATTATGCTTCAAAAGATGATCGTATAAGAGTAATACATAAGAAAAATGGTGGCGCATGTGAGGCAAGAAATGTTGGACTTGCTGAGGCTACAGGTGAATACATTTTGATTATTGATGGTGATGACTGGTTGGAATTGGATTATGTGGAGTATCTTATGAATTTGGTTCATCAGACAGGAGCAGAAATGGCGATGACTGATCATATATTTACTACACGTGATCGGATTCAGGTTGAGGATGACAGGATAGAGGTATGGACACCGGAAGAAGCATTTTGTGCAATCATATATCCAAGATTTGCTATAGGACCATGGAACAAAATTTATAAAGCAACACTATTAAAAGAACATCATATAGATTTTAACAGACCATGGTCAGGTGAGGGGTTATATTTTGCCTCTATGGCGGCACAGTGTGCAAATAAAGTTGCCGTCGGACACAGGAAAATATACAATTACCGCTTAAACAATGTAAACAGTGGGCTTACTCATTATAACGTAGTTATGGGAACAAATGCGTTAGACAATATTAAATATATTAAAGATCACAGAATTATATGTACAAAAAGAACAGAAAATGCCTGCAACTGGCATATATGGAAAAATTATGGCTTTACATTATTTTTGATTGTTGCCACCGATTCAATGGGGGAAAATAAGGATTTATATAAAGAATGTATACATAATTTAAGGAAGGGATTAATCAGAGTACTTGTTTATTCAGAGCTTAGCCTGAAAAATAAACTTAAAATGATTGTACAGGCGTTATTTCCTGTCTGGTGTGCAAAAAGAAATTTGCGGATAAGACAATCTGAGTTAGTTAAAGATAGAATGGAGTGATAAGATATGAGTTTCAAATCAAAAATCAGAAAATTATTTCCTAAGCCTGTAAATACGCCAATCGTTTTAATGCCTCAATGCGGAGAAGAATTGGAAGGGAAAATAGCACTTATTACCGGTGGTTCAGGCGGTGTTGGCTTAGCTATAGCAAAGGCTTTTCTGCAGGCAGGAGCTAAGGTGATTATAGCAGGAACGAGTAAAGATAAACTTGATAAAATATGTACCGAGATAAATGATAGTAATTTGAAGTCTATAGTGTTGAATTATGATGAACCGTATTCTTTTGAAGGAAAAATAAAAGAAGCGGAGAACATTTTTGGTAGAATAGATATCTTAGTAAGCTCTGCAGGAATTCATGTGGACAGGGATGGTCTTGATTTTATTAATACTACTATTGAAGAATACGATAGAGTGATGGATATAAATTTGAAAGGTACATATTTTATGTGTCAGACTGTCGCTAAGTATATGATAGACAAAAAGATTAAAGGGCATATTCTTATTATTTCATCTCAATCAGCGCTTGAACCGTCATGGTCGCCATATAGACTTTCAAAACTTGGCATTGACGGTATTGTTAGAGGTATGGGACAAAGATTATTAGGACATGGAATTATTGTAAATGCTATTGGACCGGGTCCTACTGCAACGACTATGCAAAAGCATTATAGGGAGGGCGGATCAATATACACTCCGTTGAATCCAATACATCGATTTACTATGCCGGAGGAAGTTGCACAATATGCAAAGCTGTTGGTAAGTGATTTAGGAAATACTATTGTAGGACAAACTATTTATATGTCCGGAGGAAGAGGAATTACAGAAATACGATGAATGAGATTAAGCGAATTGACGAGTTAGATGTGCTTAAGGGAATAGGCATATTGCTAATGATATTTGATCATTGTTATGGATGGGGACAAGAAGTTTTTGCACATTCAATAATCCAGTCTTTTCATATGCCGCTCTTTTTTATTGTTAGTGGATATCTATGGAATTCGAAAGACAATATTAAAGACTTTGTTCAACATAAGATAAGAAAAATATTGTTGCCGCATTTTAATTTCGCAATTATTTATTCTCTTGTGTTTGTGGGATTGTATGTATTCGGAAGAAATACAGGGTTGGAGACGCTGAAGAGTATATTCGCCATATTTGTATTTCCAACACGTTCCGATTTGACAATGTTCGCTTCCCCTATTTGGTTTCTGCAGGCGTTATTTTTGGTAGAGGTAGTATTTACGATTCTTAAAGAAAAAGCTCCAAAATTACTCGGTCTTATTATATCCGTGATTGCGGTTTTTGGGATAATATATTCAGCATCGTTTTCGTTTATGTTACCTTTTGCTTTAGAACCATTTTCTACGGGAATACTGTTTTTTTATCTTGGATTTATGTTAAAAAATGCAGACTGGATAAAGCTGAGAGGGAGAAAATATTGGTTATTGATACCTGCTATACTTATATGGACAGGAATGATATTGCTGAATGGCTGTGTTGATATGCGCTCCGCAAGATACTATAATCCAATTCTATATATAGCAAATGGTGTTATGGGAACAATTATTTTTTTGAATATATCTTGTTTAGTCAGTACTGGTTGTATGAGATTAAAAAATATGCTGAGGTACTTTTCTGTGTATTCAATCACATATTTATGCATACATTATATTTTTGTATATTATGGACGTATAGTGTTATGTGGTATGTCACCATTATCCAATATAGTAATAGGAAGTATACTTTTCGTAAGTGGTATACTGATTTGTTGGTTGTTAAATAAATTCATTATGAAGTATATTCCTTGGATAGTGGGTAGGTCGAAAGGAAGAAAAAGGTGTAAAACTGGAAAAACGGATTCAGTATAAATGTTGATTTAATTTATGCATAAAAATTATGCCGAGTGTGGCTCTTAAAATGAGTTGCGCTCGGCGTTTTTTGTGTGCGTCTAGCGGCGCACGTTTCTAATGGGTGAAAGTCTCTAATCCGCCATAGTGATGGGAAGGATACAGCCAAGACCAAGGGTGTCCATTGTGAGGTGGAATCTGAAAGAAGGTGGAGGCAAATCTCTGGTCTGACGTAAAGAAATCACATCAGGCTAGCACTGCAAACTACATGTTAGGCGATATTACCGTTGCTGAAAACATTTATATCGCGTTCGGTTATACTGATATGCGTAAATCCATTGATGGATTAGCCCGCATTGTTCAGCAACAGTTTCAATTAGATCCGTTCTCCAACTCATTGTTTCTCTTCTGCGGCAGGAGTCGTGACCGGATGAAATTTTAAGTCAGTTATATTCTCTAATTTGTAAATATCACAGGATAATTTTTTCTCAAAAAAGTGAAGAATTTGATACAGGGATAAAGCAAGCCTTATCTTTACAGATTGATGAAGTGGAAACATATGTAAATGGACTATTGTCGTAAGCGCTCAATAACAGAGTGCCTATAAAAAATAATGAGGATGGCTTACAATACCATCCCCGAATAAACTTTGTTACTTACATTCTGCTTGCACAGCCGCTGACCATGGCATTAAATCTTCCAGTTCCTCCGGATGATTCCTCCAGTCAGTATCCGGCATATATAACAGCAGATATTCAAGATAGGTATATACATTGAGACCGTTCGCTTTTGCGGTTTCAATGATGCTGTATACTGCAGCGGATGCACTCGCTCCCTTGGGCGTGTCTGCGAAAAGCCAGTTCTTACGTCCGACTGTAAACGGACGGATGGCATTTTCGGCTGCATTGTTGGAAATGGAGCATCTGCCATCCAGCAGATAGTTCTCCATATATTTCTTCTGATTCTTGGCATAAGTCACAGCCTTGCCAAGCGCAGAACCGTTTAATACATTTAGATTTTCAAGCCAGCACCAAAAAGCCTCAAGAATTGGTTTTTCCAATTCAAGACGCTTAGACTTACGTTTTTCCGGAGACAGGTGTTTTAAATCCCTCTCGATTTCAAAAAGCTGGTTGCAATAATCTCTGCCAATCTCTGCATTGGTAGGTGGGGCTGAGGGAGGTGGCGTATGTGTGATGTAGAGGGCGGCTAGGAGGCTGTCCTTTTTGCTATGTTAAGTTTAATTAATCTCTGAATTATATTTTTTGTGAAAAAAAGTTGCATAAAAAATATTTGATGATATAATAATGGTAAGGAAGGAAGAAAAGTGACTTGGAGGAATGAGCCATGATTATAGAGATAAGAGCAAAAAACTGTTATGCATTTGAGGATGACATTACATTTTCGATGAAAGCAGATATGCGAAATAAAAAATTTGGAGCAAATGTTCACAAAGAGAATAATTTTAATGTCCTTAAAACGGTAGGAATATATGGACCAAACAATGCCGGTAAAACATGTCTAATCAAGTGCATTAGGGCAATAAGAAATGTACTTTTAAATAAGAAGAATGGACTGATGCCAAATATATTTACTGATAGTGATGTATGCGAGTTAGGTGTTACATTTATGGCATCTGGAAGAAAGTTTTCTTATGATTTTAAGTATGATGCAGAAAAAGAAGAATATATATATGAGTCATTTTCGGAGATATTTAAAGATCAGTACAACAACGAAAAGGAAGTTTGTTGGTTAAAAAAAGATACTGTTAGTGAAATATATGAGTGTATTGATGAATCTGTTCAGAATATGATTTCAGTTGTATCGAAGAATAATTTGCTATGCTATGTGGTAGATACAAGTAAATTCGAACATATCAATGAGATGAAGCAGATTCTTGTCGGATTTGCAGAAAAAATTGATATCATCAATATGAATAACATACCTATGCAGCACACGATTGAACTTATGAAGAATAAGAATCAGTTACAGCAAAAGGTTGTTGAGTTCATAAAAAATGCTGACTTATATATGGATAATTTTGAATATGTGGATATGGATAAGATACAGTTGAAAACTGGTGAAGGTGACGAAAAGCCAGATGAGAAAGTGCTTGATATTCCAGAGAACATTATGGATCAAATCAGATTGGTTTCTACTTATAAGGGAGTCCATGTGCCAAGTATGATGTTTGACTCCACAGGAACAAAGAAGATTGCAGCTATTGCCAGCTATGTAATTGAAGCACTTGAACAAGGCAGGATTTTAGTCGTGGATGAGTTGGATAGCAGTATTCATTTTAAGCTTACCAGGGCGATTGTTGCGATGTTTAATAATGAATTAAATACAAGTGCACAGATGATATTTACAGTACATGATATAAATCTTATGGATTGCAAGAGAATGTTTCGAAAGGAGCAGATTTGGTTTGTTCATAAGGATGAAGAAGGTGTGTATGTATATTCGCTTGCAGATTTTACAGCACAGCAGGGCGTACGAGATACGACAGATGTTATGGAAAAATATCGGAAAGGTGCGCTTGGAGCTTTGCCTGATCCTGAATTGATTAACTCATTGCTTAGTATTAAAAGCGGTGTAAAGGGGGATGATGCCGATGCCAAATAAGCTCCCTAAGTTCTTTGATAAGCATAAAATTTGCATTATCTGTGAAGGTAATGAGGAATATGAGTATCTAAATCGATTAAAAAATTTAAAAGTATGGAATGAGCAATATGATATTTCATTGGTCAATGCCGGTGGAAATGGTAATATCCCAGCGAGGTATCAGGATAGGTATCAAAATGGAGCAGACGAACTGGTGCTTGTGTTCTGTGATACTGAAAAGAAACCTCATGAGCAGTATGAGGACATTAAGCGTAAGATTAATGTGTTTCATGGTGTGGATAATGCTGCAGATGAAGTGATTATGTTTGGTAATCCCTGTACGATGCAGATAATATCCAAGCATTGGACCGACGAAAATTTGAAATCTCCTGCAAAACCGGTGAATTCTCCATTGATAAAGAAATATACCGGAGTTGAGAATTACAAAGGAAGAGCAGACCAGATTCAGAAAGTTATGGAACATGTTACTGCGGAAAATTACAAAGATATGAGTCGACGAGTGAAAGATTTGGATTCGGATGATTCTGTTACTGGTAGCAGTAATTTTGGAAAGTTCATAAAGCTGTTTGAGAGTGATGATAGTGGGTGGATTGAGAAGATTAATGAACAAATAGAGTAGTATAAGGAGAGTACAAAAGTTATATTATGAACAAAGTAAATGTGATAAAACAAAATTTGGAGTTCATAGGTAAAACGTGGATTAAGTATATTGGTACATTTGCAAGTATATTATCGCTTTTCTTTTTGTTTTGGACTTGGGATGATATACGCATTACGTCAACACAATATAAATGTGTGATAATAATATTATTATGTGTGCTTGCGCTCATACTTGCAATTCTATGGACGTGTATTTTTAAGAGAACAAAGACAATTTGGGAAAGTCCATCTGGGAAAATAAAAGTATGTTATTCTGATATTATGAAAGATGGGTTTGACAAAAGGAACAAGGAAGAAAAGTTATTTGTAATTCCGGTTAATTCATGTTTTGACACTATTGTAGATGAAGATATATCAACATGTTCAAAGCCATTGGTATCACCTAATTCGCTACATGGAAGATGGATAAAAACAATGGTTAATAAGGGATTTACTATAGAAGAAATAGACAACAAGATACATAATTGCTTGGAAATGCAAAATTTAGTGCCCAAAAGTATTATTGCTGACGAAGATAAGGAACGTGGGAAAAGAGAAGTATATGAGTTAGGCACAGTGGCGATGATTAGGGGAAATAACAATAGTACCTTTTTGTTACTTGCAATTTCGGAATACGATAAAGATAATATCGCTCATACTTCTGTCGATGATTTAGAAATGTGCATAAAATCACTTCTTAATTTTTACGATCAACATGGTCAAGGGCATAGATTGGTAATTCCATTGATGGGAACAAACCTTTCGAGAGCAGGATTGTCACATAATGATTCACTGAGAGTAATAACATCGTTATTTCAATTGTATGGAGATAAAATACATGGAGAAGTTGATGTTGTTATATATAAAGGAGATAAAGATAAAGTAACATTAGACATATAGTAAAGGAGGAATTTAATATGTCATATCGAAATGCAAATTATAGTGCGTTTTATGTTTCGGAACCATTTAGTGAAAGTAATTTAGGGGCAAATTCAACACATGATTTTGTTTACTACAATATGCTAAGAATGTGGAGAGGAGAGGATAATAGTTTTCCCTTTAATGATGCACATGATAAGACATATAATGTGCGAGATGGTAGTGATTGGGAAAAGACTCTTAAGCCTAGACTTCATACAAGACTTGACAATTCTAAGAACATTATTTTATTTTTAAGTTCCATTACTGCCAATAGTCGTGCATTGAGGGAGGAAATGAATTACGGAATAAGTACAAAAGGTTTACCGGTAATTGTAATTTATCCAGATTACGACAAGAAGTCAGATATAGTTGATAGTAATGGAAATTTCAAGAAGCAGATTAAAGATTTGTGGGATAAGTTGCCGGCTTTTCGTGATAATATGTCTTCTGTAGCTACATTGCATATTCCATGTACTAAGAGTCTTATTACATCGGCACTGAATGATGAAGATTTTATGGTAAATACAATGGCAGATGCTAAAAGATATTTTTATAAATTGTAAACAATGGCATTTTGAGAATGACGAAACTTGTGGTGGTTGCAAAATGCTTGCAAAAATCATAAAATAATGAAGAATACATAGAATATCAAGAATGATTATACAAAATATAGTAACATAAAACTTGGTTAGACACAGTATATAGTTTCTGAAATCGAGCTTGAGTAGCTTGAAAAATCGCGGAAAAGCCCATAAATAAAGGCTTTGCGGGATGTCGAAAAGACCAAATGGAGTGCAAATGGAGTTTAAAAATTATTTTTTTCTCTT
>ENA-ORMO01000949-ORMO01000949.1-human-gut-metagenome-genome-assembly--contig:-NODE-949-length-35730-cov-6.334632_pt1 | contig 35730 bp, 29 predicted proteins | sample MGYA00242106_ERZ509001 | MGnify/ENA primary metagenome ERZ509001 (study PRJEB26280, sample SAMEA2338736) | human gut metagenome | biome: human gut; feature: human-associated habitat; material: faeces...
TCTGGGCAATTTTGAGTCGATAAGCAGTCGTATTTTAAGTAGCACAATGAGTTAATTTATTGTCAAGAAAGAGGGAAGATATTATGACTTTTTTTCTAACACTAATCAGTGGCATTGGATGGATGATTGTATACGAGGAATGTATACGCTTGGGCTTTAAAGAAAAAACTTATGCAATGCCTTTTTGGGCTTTGGGATTAAATTTTGCATGGGAACTGATTTATACAGTTGCTGATATATTATATGAAGCCCATGGTCCTCTAATAGGAATGAATCTGGCTCAGGCAGTCGTTAATGCCATATGGGTATGTATGGATCTGGTAATTCTCTTTACATATTTCAGATATGGAAAAAAAGAGTGGGCAGACATTTCATCACAAAAATGGTTTTACCCATGGAGTATTCTGGGAATTGTATGCTGCTTCATGCTTCAAGGTGTATTTATCAAGGAATTTGGTTTTATTATGGCAGCACAATATTCTGCCTTTTTACAGAATCTTCTTATGTCAGTCTTATTCATCCATATGCACAGGATAAGAAGAGGAAGAAGCGGACAGTCCTTACTTCTTGCTGTGTCCAAATGGATTGGAACTCTGGCTCCTACCATTTTAATGGGAGTGATTCATTATAATGCCATGGTACTTGTATGTGGGATTTTCTGCAGTGTGTTCGACATACTCTATATTGCTGTGTTATTATTAGATAAAAACAGTAATTAAAATCGGAGGTTATTTGTATATGTTTAATTATAATACTCTACAAACCTATAATGATCTTGAAACCCTTGTTTACAGTTATATTATGGAACACAAGGAGCAGATAAAATATATGACAATCCGGGAACTGGCAGATGCTGTACATGTATCTACATCCACGGTTCTCCGGTTCTGCAAAAAAACAGGATGTGATGGGTATTCAGAGTTTAAAGTAAGATTTAAACAGTTCCTTGCTGAAAATAAAAAAGAAACACAGCTGAAAGACAAAGGTATTGATGAAATTATGTATTTTCTGCATACCATAACTTCAACAGAATATGAAAGAAAGATCAATGAGGTGGTAAAACATATCAGTGAAGCAAAACAGCTGATTTTTATTGGAATCGGAACCTCTGGAATCCTGGGCAAATATGGAGCAAGATATTTTTCTAATATTGGAAAATATACCCAGTATATTGAAGATCCCTATTATCCCGTTCACGAGGATCTGGACTCTGCTATTATCATCGCTCTTTCGGAGTCTGGGGAAACACAGCAGGTCATCCAGATGGCTGAACGGTTCAAACGTCATAATGCCAGAATATTAAGCATCACTAACGGCAATTCCTGTACACTGGCAAAAATTTCTGATTTTCATCTTAGTTATTTTGTAGGACATCACATGATTCATGAAGAGTATAATATTACTTCACAGGTACCGGTAATCTATCTTCTGGAAACCATTGGGAGGCGTCTCATCTGAAACATCACAGACAATCTGCGTAACAGGTTGTTTTTTGAAAAAAACATGTTTTTAGTCTTTGTAACATGTATCTGATACACCTGAAACTATAGTATTATCTCCCAAATTATGTATAATAAAATTATCAGGTAACCGGTACCGAAAAAAAGGAAAGGGGTAGCTGGCATGGCTATAGATTACAGAATCACAGCGAAAGAGCTGGTAAAAGAATTAGGCGGAAACAGCAATATTAATAATGTTACGCATTGTGCAACACGATTAAGATTTATTTTAAAGGATGAATCAAAGATCGATTCAGACAGAGTAAAAAAGATTCCGGGAGTTATTACTGTAGTGCAGGCAGGAGGACAGTATCAGGTAGTAATCGGCAACCATGTAAAGGATGCTTTTGATTTTGTTATGGAGCTGGTTACTATTGACGCATCACAGGCAGAAGCGAATCCTGCAAACAAAGCAGGAGTATTCAGCCGGGTCATTGATGTGATCTCCAGCATTTTTGCTCCATTTTTATATACTCTGGCAGCCTGTGGTATCCTGCAGGGTATCCTTGGTATCTTCGTTGCCCTGAATGCCATTGACACAGCAGGCGGTACATATCAGATCCTGAATTTTATTTCATGGACAGCATTTACTTTTCTGCCTGTACTGATTGCAGTTACAGCAGCAAAGAAATTCGGCATGAACGTTTATACCGCAGTGGTAATCGCCTGTGCGCTTGTATGTCCGGATTATATCAACATGGTAAACGCAGGAGATCCTGTTTATTTTCTCGGAATCCGGGTACAGCTTTTAAGCTATACATCTTCAGTTATACCGATCATCCTTACTGTCTGGGCAGCGTCCTATGTACAGAAATTTTTTGACAAACATCTGCCAATTGTTGTGAGAAATCTTTTTTCTCCAATGTTTACCATTACTCTTATGGTTCCACTGACCTTACTTGTAGTAGGGCCTGTAGGAAATGCCGTAGGCGGAGCCATCGGAGGAGCCTATAATTTCCTTTATGGTCTGAGCCCAATCATTGCAGGCATTGTTGTAGGCGGTTTATGGGAGGTTCTTGTTATCTTTGGTGTTCACTGGGGAATCACTCCTGTAACCGTAGGAAATTATGCAGCCCTTGGATATGATACTTTTACCGGACTTCAGGCATCCGCAGTATTTGCCCAGGCCGGAGCAACCTTAGGCGTATTTTTAAAAACAAAAGACCGTGATATGAAAGGTGTTTCTGCATCAGCAGCCGTTACCGGACTTTTTGGTATCACAGAACCGGCTATCTATGGTGTCAACTTAAGATTAAAGAAGCCTATGATCTGCGGATGTATTGCCGGCGCCGTGGGCGGTGCGGCAGGCGGCGCTTTTAATGCAGTATCCTGGGGCTATAACATGCCTGGTATTGCTACCATCCCTGCATACTTTAAAGCCGGACATACCAGTCAGTTCCTTGGATTCCTGCTTTCCATCCTGATTTCCTTTGTTCTCGGAACGGTTCTTACATGGATCGTGGGATTTAAGGAAGATCTGCCAGTGTCGGAAGCAGCAGCTTCAAATGAACCAAAAATCCCAGAAGTTTCAGAAGAAACAGAAAAAGCATCAGAAGAACTGATTATGGGAAGCCCGGTGAAAGGTCATGCGATCCCGGTTTCTCAGGTTAAGGACGAGGTATTTGCATCCAGAACAATGGGAGACGGTGTTGGAATCATTCCGGCTGAAGGAAAGGTATATGCGCCATGTGACGGAACGATCCAGGTAGTATTTCCTACCGGTCATGCAGTAGGCATTTCTTCCGGAGATACAGAAGCGCTGATTCATATCGGAATCAACACAGTAGAATTGAATGGAAAAGGATTTACAGCTCATGTACAGCAGGGACAGACAGTAAAAAAAGGTGAGCTTCTTGTTTCTTTTGATAAAGATTTTATCGAAAACAACGGATATGATCCAACTGTCGTTTTCATTGTAACAGAAAAGAAGGACAGTCAGAATCTGGAGATTTGTGCAGACGCAGATGTGAACTGTCAGGATACTGTTATCCGAGTAATATAGGAGGATTTTACATGAACAGATTACCGGAAAGCTTTCTCTGGGGCGGCGCTGTTGCAGCCCACCAGGTGGAAGGGGCATGGAATGAAGACGGAAAAGGTGTCAGCATTGTAGACGTGCTCACAGCAGGAGCACATGGTGTTGACCGGCGAATTACAGATGGAGTAAAAAAAGATTGTTATTACCCAAATCATGAGGGCATTGATTTTTACCATCATTATAAAGAAGATGTCAAAATGTTTGCGGAAATGGGGTTCAAATGTTTCCGGACCTCGATTGCATGGACCCGTATTTTTCCAAACGGTGACGATGAAAGTCCAAACGAGGCAGGCCTTCAGTTTTATGATAACCTGTTTGATGAACTGCTGAAATATAATATCCAGCCGGTTGTCACACTTTCTCATTTTGAAATGCCTTACCATCTTGTAAAAGAGTATGGCGGATGGAAAGACAGAAGAGTAATTGATTTCTTTGTGAAATATGCCCTTACTGTCATGGAACGCTATAAAGATAAAGTAAAATACTGGATGACCTTTAACGAGATCAACAATCAGAAAAACTATAAGTACCCTCTGTTTGGATATACCTGTTCCGGGGTGATTTTCCCGAAGCAGGACAATCCTGAGGAATGTATGTATCAGGTTGTTCATCATGAACTGGTGGCAAGCGCTCTTGTGGTGAAAAAAGGGCATGAGATTAACCCGGACTTTCAGATTGGCTGTATGATGGCCTGCGTTCCTCTGTATCCTTATTCCTGCCACCCTGATGATATTATGTTTGCCGCACTTTCCATGCATGATCGTTATCTGTTCGGTGACGTTCATGTAAGAGGCGAATACCCCTCCTATATTAGCAAAGAGTGGCAGCGAAAAGGGTTCCATATTCAGATTACAGAAGAAGACAAGAAAATTCTGAGAGAGGGTACCGTAGATTATGTGGGATTCAGCTATTACATGTCTAATGCAGTAAAAGCCAACGCTGTGGTGGAAGGCAATGGACTGGACGGTTTTCCGGGAAGTGTCAGCAATCCTTTTGTGAAAAAAAGCGACTGGGGATGGCAGATCGATCCTGTTGGATTAAGATATTCCCTGAATATGCTGTACGAAAGATACCAGAAGCCTTTATTTATTGTAGAAAACGGCTTTGGAGCCATTGATGAAATCCAGCCGGACGGCAGCATCTGCGACGACAACAGAATTGCTTATCTGAAAGCCCATATTGAAGAACTGAAAAAAGCAGTTCTGGAGGACGGTGTGGATCTGATGGGCTACACTCCCTGGGGATGCATTGACTGTGTTTCTTTCACAACCGGGGAAATGAAAAAAAGATATGGATTTATCTATGTAGACAGAGATAATGAAGGAAACGGAACATTGGAAAGAAAAAAGAAAAAATCATTCTACTGGTATCAGAATGTGATAAAAACCAATGGAGAAGAGCTATAAAAGGCGCCGCTCACAGAATTCGGGAATCTCCCGGATTCTGTGAGCGGTTTTTGATTCACCGGTCATCATTCGTAAAAATGTCTGCCATATTTACGAAGTTCATCGGTAAGGATTTTCTTATTCCGCATATTAAAGGTAGTAGGAGATGCAAAGAATCCTCCGCCTTTGCCAAGTAGGTCTGCTTTTTCACGGGCATAGGAACGTAAGGTTTCCTCCGGCACATCCACACGGTCCGTGATCGGATCATCCATAGCGCCGTTGATCACAAGCCGGTCTCCGTATTCCCGTTTGACAGAAGCCAGATCATTCACTGACTGGGCAGGATTCCACATATCAACTCCTGCTTCGATCATGTAAGGAATATACGCATCGATCTTTCCATCTGAGTGCATATTAAAGTAAGCGCCGCCTTCATGGGCTGCTTTTACGATTTTCTTTAAATTTGGTGCAATCAGATGCTTAAAAATCTCCGGAGGAATAAATCCGTTTTTGTTAAATCCCCAATCGTCATGATAGCAAATCATTTCCACCGGAAAATGACTGGTGAGTTTCCGGATAACGGCAATTTTATGTTCCGTAAGGGCATCAAAAAATTCTGCAACCTCGTCCTCATCTATAATCAGAGCTTCCAATGCATTCTGCATTCCCATGAGCGAGTGCAGACGCTCAAAAAGTCCTACCTGGAACCACCAGTCAGACATGCGGTTTTCATCATAGTACGGGGCAAGTCCTTCGGCACATTCTTTCCAGTCCAGAGCCTCCAGATCCGGGAACACGATTTTTTCCTGCCATCCTTCAATAGAATCCAGCATTTCATCACCGGGCTTCACAATTGTAGCGCCGATTCCGGATTCAAAAGTCCAATTGCATCCAAACCAGTCAGGGCCGGTTTTGTTATCATAGGATCGTTCACAGATGATATCCGGAGTGATCGGGTATGTATCTCCTGACATGGGTAAATATCTGGGAATCTTATGTTCCAGGAGAAGCTTCATATTTTCCCGGGGAGAACAGGGAAGATCCGGATCATAAGGTTTTGTTCCCAAAGGCGCTTCAGCAATCGCTTTTCCAACTTCCGGGCTGACCGTTGCAGAAACCATATCAACCATCAGCGGAAGCATTCCGTTATATATACGTTTTCCCATAAAGCTCACCTCTTTCTTTTTTGATAATAATATGGTATAACAAAAGCACAGATATGTAAATAAATGATATAAAAATAACAAATTTTACAAAAATTCACAATATAGCTTTGTAAAATTCAAGATCATATGTGTTTCAAGTGGTTGACAATAATAAGTTATCGTATACGAGGTAAGACAATGCAGATCACAGAAATAAAAGAAAATAAAAAACAGTATCTTGCTCTTTTGCTGCTGGCGGATGAGCAGGAGGATATGATAGACAAATATATCGAAAAGGGTACCATGTATGTACTGGATGACAATGGGATAAAATGTGAATGTGTCGTAACAGATGAAGGGAACGGGATTCTTGAGCTCAAAAATATTGCTGTTGTTCCGGGATATCAGAAAAAAGGATACGGAAAAGCAATGATTGATTTTCTGATCCAAGAATACAAAGACCAGTACCAGATTTTACAGGTGGGTACCGGTGACAGTCCTCTTACTGTCCCTTTTTACGAAAAATGCGGATTTGTCCGTTCCCATAGTATTAAGAATTTCTTTACCGATCACTATGACCATCCTATCTATGAATGTGGAGTTCAGCTTGTAGACATGGTTTATCTGCAAAGAAAAATATAAGAGGAATGAAGTCAGACCTTATTTTTGCTGATACTAAATGCTGCCTTCTGTGTGATTCAGTGAAATAATTTCCTTATCTGCTTTTTATCAATTTCGGTAATGCGCTTAAGGGGAATCCCTGCTGCTGCAAAGGCTTTATCTTTTAAATGATCCCGTTTGCGGGCATCTCTGGTTTCATGAGTGCTGTCATCCAGTTCAATGGCAAAAAGCACATACAGATCCTGATCGCAGATCACAAAATCCACATGCTTCTGAGCAATCTTATGAAAATATTTCATATACTGTTTTTTGTCTGTTACAGACAGCAGATCCTTTACCCCTACTTTCGGGCATATGATGCAGTGGTACTCATCGGCCACCTCTCGTAAAAGGAGATAAAAACGGTATTCTCTTTTTGTCAGCAGATGCCTGGCAGCATAGGGATAGTAATTCTTTTTGCGATATAAGATAACAATCAATAACACTATCAGCAAACCGATACAAGTTATATATAAGTAAGGTTTCATTTACAGCTTCCTCCCAAAGCACTCGAATGTATGTTCTATATTCTAAATGATTCTGAAATAAATTTCAAGTAGTAATTACCTTCATATTCATTTTTAATTTACTGCTTACGGAAGCTTAAGTCTTTTCTCACTTGCACTATTCAAAACAAAGAAATATAATATATTTTTTAAAGGTATCAATCGTTTTTATGATGCAATAATGCACCAAAACCAACTAACAGGCCCAACTAACAGGCGCAGAAAGGAAGGCAGAAGATTAATGAAAATTCTCTTGATTGAAGATGATAAAGAAATAAGAGAAATGCTACGCAGTTATCTTATTACAGAAAACTTTGAGGTTGTATGCGCTGCTGATGGAGAAAAGGCATGCGAATATTTCAATACAGATTCTTACAGTATTATCTTACTGGATTTAATGATTCCAAAAATAACAGGTATGGATGTAATGAAATATATTCGTCAAAAAAGTACGGTGCCAATTATCATCATATCCGCTAAAGATTCTGATTCCGATAAAACTTTAGGGTTGGCTCTCGGTGCAGATGACTATATTACAAAACCGTTCTCCCTAACAGAAGTTATGGCTCGGATTAAAGCAAATATACGCAGAAATACGGAATATGCGGCAGTACATCCAGAGCAGACCCGACTTTCATGGGGAACCCTGACCATGAACTTAGAAAATCATACCATCACAAAATCAGGTGAAATTGTTGACCTTACTGCAAAAGAATTTGATATTCTGCGGCTGCTTCTGGAAAATCCCAAAAGGGTCTATACAAAGGCACAAATCTATTCCCAGATCTGGAATGATGCCTATATGGGAGATGAAAATGCCGTTAACGTCCATATCAGTCGTTTACGAACTAAAATTGAGGATGACCCACGAAAACCTCAGATTGTTATTACCGTATGGGGGATTGGCTATAAGCTGGGAGAGCAGAAATGAGCAGTGCAACAATTATCTTTTTACTAAGTATCTGCATTGTGATTTTACTCTGTATCATCGCATATCAGCAGTTTATATTCCATAATGGCACAAAATCCAAGATACATGAAATCAGCAGTAAATTAAAAGAGCTTCTTGATAACGGTAGTGACGAAAAAGTGACAGTCTTTACCGATAATAAGGCACTGATAGAGCTTGCGGCACAAATCAATCGAATGCTGGAAGATCGTCAGAAAGTAAAAGTAGAGTATCGACGGGCGGAAATAGCTTACAAAAAGATGCTTTCTAACATTTCCCACGACATTAAGACTCCTATGACTGTGATTCTTGGCTATTTGGAGATCATGCGTTTAAACGGTACTCAAAATAATGAAATGATGCAAAAGGTAGAAAATACTGCCCGCCGGGTAATGGAATTGATCACACAATTTTTTACACTTGCGAAATTAGAGGCCGGCGATACAGATATACCATTAGAGCGTATAAATATTAATGAAGTCTGCCGGGAAAATCTTTTGTCTTTCTATGAAATCCTTTCTCAAAAAGATTTTCAGGTGGAAGTCGATATACCTGATCAGGTGCTGTATGCAAATGCCAATAGAGATGCGCTGCAAAGAATCCTGTTCAATTTGATTTCCAATGCGATCCGTTATGGCAGCGATGGAAAATATCTGGGGATATTTTTACGGGCAGATCAGAGGGATATTTACATCGACATTATAGATAAAGGGCTCGGAATAAAAAAGAATTGGAAGTATCATCGAATTCCCCACTTTTTATGACCATATGACGGGGCGTGAGAATTTGCAGCTCCATTGTGAGTATATGGGATATTACAATGTTAACAGTGTTGAAAATGCGCTGCAAATGCTGGACTTGACCTATGCAGCTGATCAGACGGTTAAGAGTTACTCCCTTGGCATGAAAGAACGTCTTGGAATCGCAAGAGCCATTATGTGCAAGCCGGAACTGCTCATTCTGGACGAACCAACCAACGGACTCGATCCGGCAGGTATGAAACAAATCCGCGACTTACTAAAAACATTGTGTACAGAATACGGTATTACTATTATGATTTCAAGTCACATTTTGTCCGAAGTGGAAAGTATCGCGGACACCGTGGGTATTATCCATCATGGCAAAATGATGAAAGAGATCCGCATGCAGGATATTGAAGAAATGAACTTTAATTATATGGAGCTTTCTGTTACAAATGAAAGACAGGCTGCCTATATTCTGTCCGAAAAACTGGGACTGCATAATTTTAAGATTCTTGACTGCGGTAAAATTCGCATCTATGATCACTCAGTATCTGTCCAGCAGGTGACGAGAACACTGGCACTGAATGATGTAGAAGTTGTAAGCATCGGCAAGAAATCCGAAACATTAGAAGACTACTTCCTGAAATTAACCGGGGAGGTGAAAAATTATGCTTAAACTGATCAGACTTGTTTCTTCTTCAATAGAACTCTTTACCAGCATGGGATTCCTGATATTTACCAGTGTTATGCTGTCTTCATACATTGTGAGTGCCTATAAAAACAAGACCATGAATTTAATGTTCTCGTATCCGATTAAACGACAGAAAATCCTTATTTCTCAAATGCTTGCTGTATGGATTTTTAACTTTGTGGCATTAGTACTGACAAAGCTGCTGATTTACAGCTGTATTTTGCCGGGCTCACGATTCATGGTTTCCTCGTTCCCACTGGACTACAACATGGCAAGTATTGGATTCTATATCCAGTTGTTTCTGAAATCTGTTGTCACTGTTACCATGAGTTTTGCAGCTCTCTTTATTGGCCTGGCTATGAAGTCCTCAAAATCAACCATCGTATCTTCTTTCTATTTACAATGTGGAAACCAAAGATCTGAATTAATATGAAAATAGAAAATACGAAAGAATTTCATTTTTTTCAATCATCTGTTATAATTACAATAAGAATTTGTGAAAAATCAAAACAGGCTGGATATTTCAGCACAGCGTATGTGAAAGAGGTGACGGAATGGAACTTAGAAAAAAGAGACTGCCTGTGGGAATTGAAAATTTTAGGGAACTGCAAAAGGAAAACTTTTATTATGTAGATAAAACAATTTTTATTAAGGAGCTTCTTACAGGCTGGGCAAAGGTGAATCTGTTTACGCGCCCCAGGCGATTTGGAAAGTCTTTGAATATGAGTATGCTAAAAAGTTTTTTTGAACTGGGAGCGGACAAAGACCTGTTCAAAAATCTCAAAATTGCAGAGGAAACAAAGCTTTGCGAAGCGTACATGGGAAAATTTCCGGTCATATCGGTTACTTTGAAAGGAATGAATGCAGGTACGTATGAAAAAGCCATTGAGATGGCGGTACAGCTCATACGGGGCGAAGCCAGACGATTTCAGTATCTTCTGGACAGCTGCAGGCTTACTTCTTATGACAAAGATGCGTTTATAGAACTGTTAAAAGAGAATATGACTGAAGGGACTTTGTGCAGCAGTCTGAAAGTGCTGTCAGAACTGTTGGAAAAGCATCATGGTTGTCCGGTGATCCTGCTGATTGACGAGTATGACGTACCTCTGGCAAAAGCCTTTGAACGGGGGTATTACGACCAGATGGTGATGTTTATCCGAAATATGTTCGAGTATGCTTTAAAAACCAATGACAGTCTGCAGTTTGCTGTCCTGACCGGATGTATGCGTATTTCCAAAGAAAGCATTTTTACCGGGCTGAACAACATGAAGGTGTTATCCATAGCTGAGGTGCAGTATGATGAGGCTTTCGGTTTCACAGACAGAGAAGTACAAGAGATGCTGGAATATTACAGTCTTTCCGATCATTATGGTGAGATCAAGGAGTGGTATGATGGGTATCAGTTTGGAAACATGGAGGTTTATTGCCCCTGGGATGTCATCAATTACTGTGACGCACTTCTGACAGAGCCGGATGCACTGCCTAAAAATTACTGGGTGAATACCAGCAACAATGAGGCGGTCCGGCGGTTCATTCAGGAATCGGATAACGTGACTGTTCGGCGTGAGATTGAACGTCTGGTGGCAGGTGAAACAATCACAAAGGAAATCCACCAGGATCTGACTTACAAGGATATGTATGCTTCCATTGAAAACCTGTGGAGCGTTCTGTTTACAACCGGGTATCTTACCAAACGGGGCAAACCGGAGGGCAATCGTTTCCAGCTTGCAATTCCGAACATGGAGATCCGCAATATTTTTACTAACCAGATCATGGACTTTTTCAGGGAAAGCGTACCGAAGAACGGGGAAGCACTAAACGCATTCTGCGAAGCACTGAAAAATGGTGACGCAGAGGGCGTAGAAAAACAGCTTTCAGAATACCTGCGGCGAACCATCAGCATTCGTGATACATTCGTAAAGAAAGCAATGAAAGAGAATTTCTATCATGGAATTTTGCTTGGGATTTTAGGATTCTGGGATAGCTGGAGTGTTTCTTCTAATCGGGAATCCGGGGATGGTTACAGCGATATTTTAGCGGAAACAGACGATGGGGAGACGGGTATCCTGCTGGAATTGAAATATGCAGAAGACGGAAATCTGGATGCAGCCTGTAAAAAAGCGTTGGAGCAGATGGAGGAGAAGCGCTATGAGGAAGCGCTATTTGATGAGGGAATGCTTCATATTTTAAAATATGGTATTGCTTTCTATAAAAAGCGCTGCCGCGTGATGTTTGCCGGTAAAAAAGAACTTTAGTATTAAAATTTATAGAACAATATATAGAAAAAATGATTAGCTATATCTATATATTGTATTGCTATAAAAATATAATTTGTACTTGTATCCTCCAAACGGTGGATAAGAAGCTTTTTCCCAGTAAGACTGGGCGACAATTTTAAGGAACCAGACGTTCCTGACGAAAGCAGTGAGGCCATTTAGAACCAAAATTTCTAAGTGGTCTCACTGTTTTTCAAAAAGGATGCAGATACAAACAAGAATGCAAAGAGGTGGTGAACCGACGTATTTACAAAGTAAATGGGAGAGCAGCTGACAGTTTGAAGGTCTATACTCAAAAGTATATGTTACGAAAAAACACACAATCAGCACCAAGCAACGAATAAATTTCAAAAATGGATAGAACGGCAGTCTTGAAAGCTTTTTTCTAGTATGCTAAAATGTATATTCAGTGCCATGCATTATCATCAGAAAAGTTGGTAATGTTATGGAAAAAACTTAAATGTTAAGAATATGAGCGGTATGTTCAAAAATACAAAACAGAAACTCAATTTTGCAGATCAAGATAAAATTTTAGAGAGAGGTTTTCATACTTGAGTATAAACAAAAACACAAACGAAGAAAAAAACTATCGTAAAAATGTGGTCAAATCAATAGCTGGGGCTTCTAAAAGCCGCGTAAACACCGGGTTTTCGGGGGATATTAGTGCTTTATCTCCCATGATGCAGGAGTATGTAAAAACAAAAGAGCAGTATAAGGACTGTATCCTTTTTTACCGTCTGGGAGATTTCTATGAGATGTTTTTTCAGGATGCTCTCACAGTGACGAAAGAGCTGGAACTGACGCTGACCGGCAAGGACTGCGGACTGGAAGAAAGGGCCCCCATGTGCGGGGTCCCCTTTCATGCTGCGGAAACCTATATCAACCGTCTGATCGAAAAAGGCTATAAGGTTGCCATCTGTGAGCAGGTAGAAGACCCGAAAAAGGCCAAAGGACTGGTAAAACGAGAAGTCATCCGTGTGGTAACACCAGGAACTACTCTGGATGCGGCTTCTCTGGATGAATCCAGGAACAACTACCTGATGTCTATTGTTGCCACAGAAGGTCGTTTTGGCTGTGCTATTGCAGATATTACCACAGGAGACTGCTTCCTGACAGAAGTGGATAAACCTCAGAAGCTTCTGGACGAGATCAATAAGTTTGTTCCTGCGGAAATCATCTGCAATGATGCTTTTTTTATGAGCGGGGTAGACACAGATGATCTGAAAAACCGTCTGGGAATCTGCGTATTTCCGCTGGATGCCTGGTATTTTGACGATGGCTTATGCAAGCGGACATTAATGGAACATTTCCATGTAAATGCTCTGGAAGGGCTGGGGATCCAGGATTATGACAGCGGCGTGATCGCCTCCGGAGCGCTTTTCCTTTATCTTCAGGAAACACAGAAGTCTGCCCTTTCTCATATGGCAGGGATCCGTCCTTATACAGCAGAAAAATTTATGCTGATCGACAGCTCCAGCCGCAGAAACCTGGAACTTGTAGAGACTCTTCGTGAAAAAAACAAAAGGGGTTCTCTTCTCTGGGTACTGGACAAAACAAAAACTGCCATGGGCGCCCGTACTCTTCGTTCTTATGTGGAACAGCCTCTGATCGATGCAGAGGAGATCAATGAACGTCTGGAAGCACTGGAAGAACTGAACCAGAGTCCTATGCTTCGGGATGAGATCCGGGAATATCTGAATCCTGTCTATGACCTGGAACGTCTGATCAGCCGTATCAGCTATCAGTCTGCAAATCCCAGAGATCTGATCGCTTTTTCTTCTTCTCTTGAGATGCTTCCTTACATCCGCCAGATCATAAAGGATTTCAAGAGTCCTCTTTTAGCAAAGATTTATGAAGATATGGATCCGCTGGAGGACATTACGGAACTGATCAGAAGCGCCATTGTGGAAGAACCACCTCTTGCCCAGAAAGACGGAGGAATCATCCGGGAAGGTTATAATTCTGACGTAGATAAATTCCGCCGTTCCCGGACAGACGGCAAAAAATGGCTGACAGAACTGGAAGCCAGAGAGAGAGAACGTACCGGCATCAAAAACCTGAAGATCAAATACAATCGTGTTTTCGGTTATTCACTGGAGGTTACCAATTCCTTTAAAGACCTGGTACCGGAAAATTATATTAGAAAGCAGACCCTTACCAATGCTGAACGTTACATTACACAGGAATTAAAGGATCTGGAAGATCTGATTCTTGGAGCAGAAGATAAGCTTTATGCCCTGGAATATGAGCTTTTCTGTGACGTACGAGACAAGGTTGGCGCAGAGGTTGTCCGCATTCAGAAAACCGCTAAGGCAGTTGCTGCGCTGGATGTATTTGCCTCCCTTGCACTGGTTGCTCAGAGAAACAATTATGTTCGTCCGAAGATCAACGAAAACGGTGTCCTGGATATCAAAAACGGCAGACATCCTGTTGTAGAGCAAATGATTGAAAATGATATGTTCATTGCCAATGATACATATCTGGATAATCAGAAAAAAAGAATTTCTATCATCACCGGACCTAATATGGCCGGTAAGTCTACTTATATGCGTCAGACAGCCCTGATCGTACTGATGGCTCAGATTGGAAGTTTTGTTCCGGCAGAAAAAGCAAACATCGGTATTGTAGACCGGATCTTTACCCGAGTGGGAGCTTCTGATGATCTGGCAAGCGGTCAGAGTACTTTTATGGTAGAGATGACTGAAGTTGCAAATATTCTGAGAAATGCCACATCCAGAAGTCTTTTGATCCTGGATGAGATTGGAAGAGGCACCAGTACTTTTGACGGTCTTGCTATTGCCTGGGCAGTGATCGAACATATCAGCGATACAAAGCTTTGTGGAGCAAAAACACTGTTTGCCACACATTATCATGAGCTTACAGAACTGGAAGGTAAAATTCCCGGTGTAAATAATTACTGTATCGCAGTAAAAGAAAAGGGAGACGATATTGTATTTCTCCGAAAGATCGTCAAAGGCGGGGCAGATAAAAGTTACGGCATCCAGGTGGCAAGGCTTGCCGGTGTACCGGATCCGGTGATCCGCCGTGCAAAAGAACTGGTGGAAGAACTAAGTGACGCGGACATTACTGCTGCCGTAAAAGATCTGACCGCTCCAAAGAAAAAGCAGAAGATCGTATACGATCAGGTAGATATGGCTCAGATGTCTCTTTTTGATACAGTTCAGGATAATGACATCGTGGAAGAGATCAAAAATCTGGACATGTCCCATCTGACTCCCATGGAGGCTATGAATATCCTTTATAACCTTCAGAATAAGATACAGAACCGCTGGTAAATTCTTTCAGGATTTTGATAAAAAGAAACGGAGGTTTGGTTTGAGAAAAATTGCAGTTTTAGACCAGAATACCATAGATAAGATTGCCGCAGGCGAGGTGGTAGAACGTCCTTCCTCTGTGGTAAAGGAGCTTGTGGAAAATGCCATTGACGCAGGTGCTACGGCTGTAACCGTGGAGATCACGGACGGCGGAAAAAAGATGATCCGTATTACAGACAACGGTGCCGGTATCGAAGCCGGACAGATTCCTCTTGCCTTCCTCCGTCATGCCACCAGCAAAATTGAGAAGGTGGAGGATCTGGAGCAGATTGCTTCTTTGGGCTTTCGTGGAGAGGCACTTTCCAGTATTGCCGCCGTCTCCCAGGTAGAACTGATCACAAAGACACCTTCTGCCGTCAGTGGTTCCCGCTACATTATTGAAGGCGGTGTAGAACATTCCCTGGAAGAGCTTGGAGCACCGGAAGGAACCACCTTTCTGGTAAGAAATCTTTTTTATAATACGCCTGCAAGGAGCAAATTTCTGAAATCAGATACCACGGAGGCCAATTATATCCACACTCTGATGGAACAGCTTGCTCTTTCCCATCCGGAAATATCTTTTAAATATATCCAGAACAGACAGGTAAAGCTGCACAGTTCCGGAAATTATAATGTAAAAGATGTTATCTACAGCGTATATGGACGGGATATTACCAAGGCTCTTCTTGAGGCGGATTTTGAAAATGATTTTATGAAGATCACCGGATTTGTAGGAAAACCGGAGATTGCCCGGGGAAACCGAAGTTTCGAGAATTATTATATCAATGGAAGATATGTAAAAAATAATATTATCACAAAAGCCATTGAAAATGCTTACAAAGGTTTTCTTATGCAGCACAAATTTCCCTTTGTATCTCTTCAGATCGAAATGGAAGGAAATGATCTGGATGTCAATGTACATCCGGCAAAAAGAGAAGTCCGTTTTGCCAGAGAACAGGAGGTTTATGAAGCAGTATACGATACGGTGCGCCGTGCCCTGACAGCCAGAGAAATGATTCCAAAGGTGACCCTTGAGAAACCTCAGCCGGAGAAAAAAGAAGCACCTGTAAAATCTGTGGCCATTCCGGAGCCTTTCGAGAAAAAAAGAAGAGAGCAGGTGTATGAAAGTGCTGTAAGAGAAATGCATACTCCTTATGGAATGCATACGGAAAAACAGGTATTCTCTCCCTCTGAAGAAAATCTTTTTGAAGGGACTCTGAGACAGAAACAGCAGAAAGAAGAAAAACAGAAACTGCCAAAAGAAGAACCACCGCAGGAAATGCAAAAAAAAGAACAAAAACAGCTGGAACCTCAGGAACCAGTACTGAAAAAGGAAGAGCCGAAGAAAGAGGAACTGCCAACAGAAAAGCCACAAACAGAAGAAACAAAAAAAGAAGAGCCAAAGTCTTTTATAAAGGAACAGGAAGAACAGCAGCTGGAACTTTTTGAGGAAAAGCTTCTGGCTCCGGAATCCAGGGAACGGATCCGTCTGATCGGTCAGGTTTTTGACACCTACTGGCTGGCACAGTTTGGTGACGCATTCTATATCATCGATCAGCATGCAGCTCATGAAAAAGTATATTACGAACGTTTTGTAAAAAAATTCCGTGAAAATACCGTAGATGCCCAATATCTGACTCCGCCGCTGATTGTTACTCTGAATCTTCAGGAAGAAAGCCTTCTGAAAGCCAATGAAGACTATTTCCGGCAGTTTGGATTTGAGATAGAGCATTTCGGCGGAAAGGAATACTGTATCAGTGCCGTTCCTTCTAACCTTTATGGACTCAGCGAAGAAGAACTCTTTCTGGAAATGCTGGATCATCTGGCTGCAGAGGGAGATAAAGACGCTCTTGATATTTTTGCTTCCAGACTGGCAACCATGGCATGTAAAGCTGCAGTAAAGGGAAATCATGCCATGTCCCCGGCAGAAGCGGAAAAGCTTTTGGACGAACTTCTGACTCTGGACAATCCCTATCATTGTCCTCATGGAAGACCAACTGTCATTTCCATGACAAAAACAGAACTGGAAAAGAAATTTAAAAGAATTGTTTAGGAGGCCATATGAAAAAGCCATTGATCGTACTGACCGGTCCCACAGCCGTTGGAAAAACAAATCTTTCCATAGCTTTGGCCAAAGCTGTAAACGGAGAGATTATTTCCGCAGATTCCATGCAGGTTTATCAGAAAATGGACATTGGCTCTGCAAAGATCCGTCCGGAGGAAATGGACGGAGTGAGTCATTATCTGGTAGATGTTCTGGATCCAAAAGAGGAATTTCATATTGTAAAGTTCCAGCAGATGGCAAAGGTAGCCATAGAAGAGATCTATGCAAAGGGAAAGATCCCAATTCTGGTAGGCGGAACCGGCTTTTATATTCAGGCAGTTACAAAAGATATTGATTTTACTCAGGCCCGGCAGGAAGATCACTACCGTAAGGAACTGGAAGCTCTTGCAGAAGAAAAAGGCGCCGGATATCTCCATGAAATGCTGAAAAAGGTGGATCCCAGAAGTGCAGAAGACATCCATGCCCACAATGTAAAACGTGTGATCCGTGCGCTGGAATTTTATCATCAGAACGGAACTCCTATTTCTGCCCATAACGCAGAACAGAAACAAAATGAAAGTCCGTATGCTCTTGCATATTTTGTACTGAACATGCCAAGAGAACTTCTGTATCAGCGGATCGACCGCCGTGTGGATCAGATGCTGGAGGAGGGGCTTCTGGAAGAGGTGAAAGGACTCCGGAAAGAAGGTTGTCATCGGGGAATGGTTTCCATGCAGGGACTTGGCTATAAAGAGATCCTGGCATATCTGGATGGAGAGTATCCCCTGGAAGAAGCAATCCGGGTCCTGAAACGGGATACCCGTCATTTTGCCAAAAGACAGCTGACCTGGTTTCGCAGAGAGCCGGAAGTCGTATGGGTAGACAAAGACAGATTTAACTATGAAGAAGATCAGATACTTGGCTATATGCTGGATATCTGCAAAGATAAAGGACTGCTGTGATAAAACAGTGAAAAATAAGAACAGATGAGGTGGAAAATGAAACAGATATATGAACAGATGGGAATCTCCCGGGAAGTTTATGAATTTGGGGCAGAGATAGAGGCATCTCTGAAAGAACGTTTTGAAGAATTTGACAGAAAAGCAGAATATAACCAGATGAAAGTCCTGCTTGCCATGCAGAAAAATAAAGTCAGCTCCGAATGCTTTAACGGAAGCTCCGGTTATGGATATGATGATTTCGGACGTGATACACTAGAAAAGGTTTACGCAGACACCTTCCACACAGAGGCCTGTCTGGTACGTCCTCAGATTGCCTGCGGAACCCATGCTCTTGCCATTGCCCTTTTTGGAAATCTTCGTCCGGGAGACGAACTTCTGGCACCTGCCGGAAAGCCATATGATACGCTGGAAGAAGTAATCGGCATCCGTCCGGCAAAAGGATCTCTTGCAGAATATGGCGTTACTTATCGCCAGGTGGATCTGAAAGAGGACGGAACCTTTGATTATGACAGAATCCGTGAAGCCATCAATGAAAAAACAAAACTTGTGGAAATCCAGCGTTCCAAGGGTTATCAGACAAGACCTTCCTTTTCTGTACAGCAGATCGGAGAACTGATTTCATTTGTAAAAAGCATTAAGCCAGATGTGATCTGTATGGTAGATAACTGCTACGGAGAATTTGTAGATACCGTAGAGCCAAGCGATGTAGGGGCAGATATGATCGTTGGTTCCCTTATCAAAAATCCCGGCGGCGGACTGGCTCCTATCGGCGGATATATCGCAGGAGCAAAAGAATGCGTAGAAAATGCAGCCACCCGTATGACCTGCCCGGGGCTTGGTATGGAAGTTGGGGCATCTCTTGGGGTAAACCGTTCTTTCTATCAGGGATTTTTCCTGGCGCCTATGGTGACAAAAGGGGCTGTAAAAGGAGCTGTATTCGCAGCAAATATTTATGAAAAACTTGGTTTCCCGGTAATTCCAAACGGTCAGGAACCACGGCAGGATATCATTCAGGCAGTGACTTTAAATTCTCCGGAACGTGTGGTTGCATTCTGCAAAGGAATCCAGGCAGCTGCTCCTGTAGATTCTTATGTGGATCCGGAGCCCTGGGATATGCCGGGCTATGACAGCGAAGTGATCATGGCTGCGGGGGCTTTTGTCCAGGGATCTTCCATCGAGCTTTCTGCCGACGGTCCTATGAAGCCTCCATACGCGGTTTACTTCCAGGGAGGACTTACCTGGGAGCATGCCAAACTTGGCATTCTTATGTCTGTTCAGAAGCTTCTGGATAAAAATCTGATTACACTGCCGTGATCCAGCTGTACACATAAGAAATCAAAAATATCATTCATTTGTTTCAGGAGGCACTGCCATGCAAGAGCAACCGAAAAAAAAGAAAAAACAGGCTCCGGATCCGCTGCATTCCCTGATTGTTGTGGGAGGGGGCGCAGCAGGGCTTATGGCTGCCATCCAGGCGGCGCAGCAGGGTGTTTCAGTTACAATTCTGGAGCACAATGAAAAAACAGGTCGCAAGATCTGCGTAACCGGAAACGGCCGCTGTAATCTTACAAACCTGAACCAGTATGAAGGAGCATACAGAGGAAAGAATCCGGAATTTGTCAGGGAGATCTTCCGTCAGTTTTCTGTAACAGATACTCTGGAATTTTTTGAGAAGATCGGAATTCTTACCGTTGAGAAAAAAGGCTGGCTGTATCCAAGAAGCGGTCAGGCAAAATCTGTATCGGAACTTCTGGAAGCAAAAGCACGCAGCCTGAAAATAAAGATCAAAACCAGAGAACATGTAACAAAAGTTTTCCAAAAAAATGGATTATGGAATGTACAGACGGAAGGCTGGACTTATCAGGGCGCAGCTGTGATCCTGGCAAACGGTTCAAAAGCCTCCACTGTTTCCGGTTCTGACGGAAGCGGCTATGAGATTGCAGCAGCACTGGGGCATCAGATAATCCCGCCTCTTCCGGCTCTTCTTGGTCTGAAATGCCGTGACAGAGGATTTTCTTCCTGGTCCGGTGTCCGGACAGAAGGCAGGCTTACTCTTTTGATCGATGGTGTTCCCCAAAAAGAAGAGGAGGGAGAGCTGCAGCTTACGGAATATGGAATATCCGGAATCCCTGTTTTTCAGTTAAGCCGATATGCCATTCGGGCTCTCGACGAAAAGAAAAAAGCTGCACTTCGAATCAACTTTTTTCCAGAGTATACAGAAGAAGAGTTACGGACTCTGATCGAAAGCAGAAAAAAACTTTGCCCTTACCAGACAGAGGCAGAGCTTTTGACAGGGCTTCTTCCTGATAAACTGATAAAAGTTCTGCTGAAACAAAAAGATCCCCTGGGTTCTGCCTGCTGCTTTGAACTGGAAGTAACTGGAAGCACTGGCTTTGAACAGGCACAGGTCTGCTCCGGAGGTGTAGATACCAGAGAAGTGGATCCGATGACGCTGGAATCCAGACTTCATAAAGGACTTTTTTTTGCAGGAGAACTTCTTGATATAGACGGAGCATGCGGAGGATACAATCTTCAGTGGGCATGGTCCAGCGGTGCCGTAGCCGGAATCCACGGAGCAAAGGAGATCATATGATACGGATCAGTCAGTTAAAACTTCCCATTACACATACGGAGTCAGATCTGAAAAAAAAGATCGCAAAGACTCTTCGCTGCAGCGAAAAATCTTTTTCTTACGAAATTATCCGTCAGTCACTGGATGCCCGCCATAAAGAAGATAAAAAATTTGTCTATACAGTAGAGGTATCCATAGAAAATGAAAAAAAGATCCTTCATAAAGTTCACAATAATAATATTATGTCAACTAATAAAAAGGACTATGTTTTCCCAGAATCAGGAACCCTGCAGCTTTCTCACCGTCCTGTAATTATCGGAAGCGGCCCTGCTGGTATTTTTTGTGCCTGGTATCTTGCAAAGGCCGGCTATCGTCCTCTGGTCCTTGAAAGAGGAGAAGAGGCAGAAAAGCGCCGGGAGACTGTTGACCGGTTCTGGAAAAACGGTGTCCTGGATCCGGAATCCAACGTACAGTTTGGAGAAGGAGGAGCCGGAACCTTTTCGGACGGAAAGCTGAACACTCTGGTAAAGGACTCCTTCGGACGGAACAGAGAGGTTCTGAAACGTTTTGTGGAGGCAGGGGCAGATTCTGAGATCCTGTACCAGCATAAACCTCATCTGGGTACTGATGTGCTGGTAGATATCGTACAGACCATGAGACACCAGATCGAAGAAATGGGAGGAAGCTTCCGTTTCCGCACCAAAGCTACGGATCTGAAAGTTGAAAACGGACATCTTACCGGAGTGGAGATTGATCATAAAGAAATCCTTCCTGCTGAAGTATGTGTCCTTGCTATTGGACACAGTGCCAGAGACACCTTTTTTATGCTGAAAGACAGAGGGCTTACCATGGAACCGAAAGCTTTTGCCGTAGGACTTCGCGTGGAACATCCTCAGGCCTTGATCAATGAAGATCTCTATGGAGAAAAAGAAAACCCGATCCTTGGTGCAGCCAGCTATAAGGTAACGCATACCTGCCAGAACGGAAGAGGAGTCTATTCCTTCTGTATGTGCCCGGGCGGATATGTGGTAAACGCCTCCTCAGAAGAAGGACATCTGGCAGTGAACGGAATGAGTTATCAGGCCAGGGACGGAGAAAATGCCAACAGTGCAGTGATCGTAACCGTGACTCCGGAGGATTTCTCTCAGGAGGGACCTTTAGGAGGAATTGCTTTCCAAAGGGAACTGGAGAAAAAAGCCTGGGAAATCGGACAGGGAAAAGTTCCTGTTCAGCTGTTTGGAGATTTTTGTACTCATAAGCCAAGCCGAAACCTTGGAGAAGTCAGCCCTTGTATCAGGGGAGAATACATGCTTTCTGATGTGCGTTCCATCCTTCCGGAAGAAATCGGAGATTCTATTGAAGAGGGAATCCATGCCTTTGGAAAAAAACTCCCAGGATTTGACAGGGAGGACGCTCTTCTCAGCGGAATCGAAAGCAGGACTTCCTCCCCCGTAAGACTGGTAAGAGACAGAGAAGGTCTGTCTAATATTTCCGGAGTCTATCCCTGTGGAGAAGGAGCCGGATATGCAGGCGGTATCACTTCTGCAGCCATGGACGGCATCAAAACAGCCGAATGGATTGCTTCCAAATATGTGATGAATTTGTAAAAAAACAAAGGAGAGAGTATACATCTCTCTCTTTTTATGTTAAAATAAAGTTTGATTCTTTACCCGTCTGCAAACAGAGTACAGCAGGTAAATAACATGAAATATACAATAAAAGACCTGCCCGAGTCAGAACGGCCTTATGAAAAATGCATCCGCGAAGGAGAAGAAGCTTTAAGTGACAGTGAGCTTCTTGCAGTGATCCTGAGATGCGGAACCAGAGGGCGTAATTCTCTGACCCTGGCAAATGACATACTGAAAACCTTACAGGCTTCTTCTTATCCCGGACTGCTTGGGATTCTTCACAGTTCTCTTGCAGAACTGGAAAAGATCCATGGGATCGGCAAGGTGAAAGCTGTCCAGCTTAAATGTATCGGAGAACTGTCACGGCGCATTGCCATGACGGCAGCCAAACCAGCCATGAGCTTTCGTCATCCGGACTCCATCGCATCCTATTATATGGAAAAACTGCGTCATCAGGAGCAGGAGCAGATGATCTGTATGATGCTGGATAATCAGAATCATCTTTTGACAGAACGGCTGATCTCAAAAGGTACTGTCAATGCTACACTGGTAACCCCAAGAGAAATTTATGTGGAAGCTCTCCGGTGTCATGCAGTAAATCTTATTCTTGTCCACAACCATCCGGGTGGAGATCCCGCTCCCAGTACTGCAGATATTCAGATCACAGAACAGATCCGTCAGGCAGGAGAGCTTCTTGGCATTTGTCTTCTGGATCATATTATTATCGGCGATCATCAGTATATCAGCTTTAAAGAACAGGGAATGATGAAATAAAGGAACAAATATATGCTCTTAAAAAAAACATATGGAATTGATCTTGGCAGCAGCACCATCAAGGTTTATTCCTATTTGCGAAATAAAAGTTATCTTGAAAAAAATATGATCGCGTCAAAAGGGCGCAGGATCATCGCTGTGGGCAATGAAGCGTACGATATGTTTGAAAAGGCGCCTGCCAATATTGTGGTAAATTCACCGATGGCTTTTGGCATGATCGCTAACCTGGAACTTCAGGAGATCGCCCTTTACAGCATGATGAAAAAAATCGATAAATTTCTGGGTATCGGGTCAGAGATGTATTTTTCTGTTCCCCTTGATATGACTGCTGTAGAAAAACGGGCTTATTATCATGTGGTCAACGGACACTGGCTTCGCAACAATCATGTATATATGGTAGAATCTCCTGTTGCAGATGCCCTTGCCATGGGTGTAAATCTGGAAGATAACCCGGGAAGTATGATCGTAAACATCGGGGCTCAGAGCACACAGTTTTCCATTATCACAGACGGAAAGATCATCATTTCAAGGAAGATCCCCATTGGAGGCCGGCAGATGAATGAAGCTATCTGCGGTGAGATACGAAAACGCTATAATCTGCAGATCGGTACCAGAACAGGAAAGCGGCTGAAACTTGCCATGGGACGTCTCAGTGACCAGAGAAAAGATGCCCGTAAGGTAGTAGGCATAGACAGTATTTCCGGTCTTCCCCGGGAGGAGATCATCTCTGGATATGTGGTCAATGCAGGGATCATGAACTGTGTAAACGAGATCGCGGCAGAGATGAAAACTTTTCTTGAAAGAACGCCGCCGCAGATCGCCTATCATATTTCCAGGGAAGGTATTTACCTTACCGGCGGAAGCACAAGGCTTCCTTACATAGACAGTTATCTGGCAAGCTATACCGGATTCTCATTTAAGCTTTCAGAGCTTTATGAAACATCAGCAGTCTGCGGGCTGGAAAAGATCATCAAAAACAAAGAGCTTGAAAAATGGGCTCAGCCTGTCAAACAACGTAAATTATAATTTTCAGGAGTAGGATACATGAAAAATCTGAAAAAGAAATTTCGATTTCGTATTCATTTAAAAAGCAAACATCTTCTGGTGATCATGACCTTTTTCTGTGTCAGCGCCATAGTAGCCACACTTGCGTCAGGAGTGACCTCATCTCCGGTAAAAGAAATGGCCGGAATGATCGTAGTTCCTTTTGAAAAATCTATTGCAGCGATCGGCTCATGGCTTATGGATATGAACCAGACTTTTCGGGAAAAAGAAGATCTGATTGCTCAGAATAAAGAACTTCAGACCACTGTAGATTCTCTTACTGAGCAGAATAATATCCTGATCCAGGATCAGGCTGAACTTGCAAGGCTGGAAGAGCTTTACGAACTGGATAAGGAATATTCTGACTATCCAAAAGTCGCCGCAAGGATCATCGCCAAAGATCCGGGAAACTGGTATGATACTTTTATGATCAACCGGGGCAGCAAAGACGGTGTTCGCGTAAACAACAATGTGATCGCAGGAAAGGGTCTCGTTGGTATTGTAACAGAGGTTGGATCTACCTGGGCAACTGTCCGTTCCATTATCGATGACAGCAGCAATGTCAGTGCCATGACAGTCAGTACAGATGACACCTGTGTGATCGAAGGGGATCTGGAACTGATCGATGAAGGAAAGCTTCGCTTCAGTCAGCTGTATGACAGAGAAGACAAGGTTTCCGTAGGAGAAAGGATCGTTACTTCAAATATCAGTGAAAAATATGTGGAAGGCCTGTTCATCGGATATGTCAGTGAGATCGAACTGGATACCAATAATCTGACAAAAACCGGCACCATTGTTACCCCTGTTGACTTTCAGCATTTAAAAGATGTTTTTGTTATCACTGTCAATAAAGAAGACGCGATCCAGGGAGGCGCAGAGTCATGAAAAGTAAGATCGTTTTGTTTTTTACGATCATCGTATGTTTTCTTTTGCAGTCCACTCTGATCCATACCATTGCAATAGGGTCCATCACACCTAATCTGCTCTTGATCCTCTGTGTGTCCATGGGATTGATGCGGGGACGAAAAAGCGGTATGTGGACTGGCTTTTTCTGCGGCGCTCTGACGGATCTGTTTTTTGGGTCTGTGCTGGGCTTTTATGCCATGGTCTATATGTTTGCCGGCTTTTTAAGCGGCTATACCTACCGTATCTACTATGACGATGATCTGAAGGTTCCCATGCTTCTGACGGCAGTCATGGATCTTTTTTATAATATGGCTGTCTATGGGCTGCAGTTCCTTCTGAGAGGCCGTCTTGGGCTTTTTACCTATCTGTATCGGATCATCATTCCTGAAATTGTTTATACCGTATTTCTTACCGTGATCGTTTACAGGATCTTTTATCACATCAATCACCGGTTTATGAATCCAGTAAGGAAAGAAAGTGAGTCTATTTGGGTACTAAAATAAAAAAACTGATCAAAAAAATACAACTGAAGAGAACCACTGTCCTTGTGATCGTGTTCGTTCTGATGTCTTTTATCCTGATCCGTCAGCTTTTTGACCTGCAGATCATCCAGGGAGAAAATTATATCAGTGAATTCGAAAGCAGGACTACCAAAAAAAGGATCCTCAAAAGCACCAGAGGAAATATCTATGGCAGGAACGGTGAGCTGATCGCTTCCAATGTGCTTTCCTATTCTCTTACCTTTGAAGATAATGGAAGCTATGAGACAACTCGGGAAAGAAACCTGACTTTGAACGGAGTTGCTTATCGGGTTCTGCAGATCCTTGCAGAAAACGGTGATTCTCTTTTAAGAGATTTCCATATCATCATAGATGAAAACGGAGAATACGCCTTCGATGTGGGAGAAGGCTTTACATTAAGCCGTTTTAAGGCAGACATTTACGGACATCCTCTGATTGATGACCTGACTCCGGAGGAGGCTTCTGCAACAGCGGCTGAAATGATCGAATATCTCAGCGGAGGCGGGGTTAATGGATTTTCTATTGTCCTTTATGGAGAAAATGCCTATACTCCGGAGGAACTGGAAAAATACGGTCTGCCTGAAGAACTGACCAAACAGGAAGTGCTGGATATTGCCACCATGCGATATAAACTGAATACCAACAGTTTCCAGCGTTATATGGCGGTTACGATCGCTACCAATGTCAGCGAAAGTACGGTCGCGGCAGTTATGGAAAACCAGAGTCAGCTTCAGGGTATTGATGTGCTGGAGGACTCCGTACGCCAGTATGTTGATGATGAAAGTATGGGTCCCCTTCTTGGCTATACCGGCCGGGCTTCTGCAGAAGAACTGGAACAGCTGAAGGAAGAAAATCCTGAATATTCCAACGATGCCATCATTGGAAAAGCAGGGATAGAACAGTATATGGAACTGGATCTGCAGGGAACGGACGGAGAAGAAACCGTTATCGTAGATAACCTTGGAAAAGTACTGAGTATTGACGACAGTACTATCGTAGAACCCGTAGCAGGAAATGATGTATATCTGACTATTGATCCTGACTGGCAGAGCGCCATCTATCAGATCCTGAAGCAAAGAGTTGCCGGCGTCCTTCTGACACGTATCGAAAACACAAAAAAATTTGATTTTGAGGCTGTAAAGGATGCCAGTCAGATTTCTGTGCCGATCTATGATGTGTACAATGCTCTTGTTGCCAACAGTGTCATTGACATTACCAGATTTAACGAGGAAGAGGCCTCTGACACAGAAAAAAATTTATATGCCAAATTTCAACAGAAACAGCAGGAAATTTTTGATACAATATCTAACAGGCTGACCACCGATAATCCGCCTGCCTATAAGGACGAATCCGAGGAGGTGCAGGAATACCTGTCCTATATCTGTGATACCATACTCAGGGATACTCTGGGTGTGATCGATAAAGATGCCGTAGATACTTCTGATGCCACCTATCAGGCATGGGTAACAGAGAAAAGTATCAGTCTCAGAGAATATCTGAACTATGCTGCAAGCCAGAACTGGATCGATATTTCTGTGATCTCGCCGGAGGGAGAGTATCTGGACTCTGCTGAAATTTACCGGTCACTGACAGATTATGTAGTGGATTACCTGAAAACAGATCCTGGCTTTTCCAAGCTCCTGTATAAGTATCTGCTTATGAATGATGAGATTTCCGGACAGCAGCTTTGCCTTGTACTGTATGAACAGGGAGTGCTGTCCAAGGATGATGAAGCCTATGCAGGACTTGCTGACGGATCTACCACAGCTTATGATTTTATGGTAAACAAGATTGCCAATCTGGAGATAGAGCCTGCACAGCTGGCTTTGAAACCCTGTTCCGCATCTGCAGTTGTCACAGATGTAAAAACCGGAAAAGTAGTTGCCTGCGTATCCTACCCTGGATATGACAACAACCGTCTCAGCAACAACATGGATACCGATTACTATACAAAGCTGTCTCTGGATATGTCCAGTCCCTTCTTTAACAAGGCTACACAGCAGACGACTGCACCTGGTTCCACTTTGAAACTTCTTTCAGCCGTGACTGGTATGATGGAAGATCTGGTAGAACCGGATACCTATATTGAATGTACCGGTAAATTTGATCTGGTGACACCGCCGATCAACTGCTGGAATAAAAGCGGACATGGATCTTTGGAGATCACAACAGCTATTGAACAGTCCTGTAACTATTATTTTAATATGATCGGTTTTGAAGCCGGAAAAGCAGCCAATAACAAGTTTTCGGAAAATCAAAGCCTTTCCAAACTGCAGAAATATGCTGCAGAGTTCGGACTGGATCAAAAAACAGGGATCGAGATTTCAGAAGCAACTCCTCATGTGTCAGACAGTAAAGCAGTTCCTTCCTATATCGGACAGGGAAATCATCTTTATACTACCAGCCAGCTTGCACGCTATGTGACCGCACTGGCTACTTCCGGAACCGTATATGATCTGTCTCTTCTTGATAAAGTGACGGATTCTCAGGGACAGACATTGAAGACCTTTGATCCTGTAGTATCCCGGGAGATGACAGATGTACCTTCCGGTGTATGGTCAGATATCCAGGAAGGTATGCGCCGGGTAGTACAGACACATGAACAGTTTAACGGACTTGGCGTTGCACTTTCCGGTAAAACAGGTACCGCAGAGATCGACTACCATCAGCCAAACCATGGTCTTTTTATCGGATATGCACCTTCCGATGCACCTGAGTATGCCATTGCCGTACGTATTGCCAATGGATATTCCTCTGGTAATGCCTGTACCACGGCAAATGATATCATGAAATACATTTTTGACCTGGCAGAAGATGAGGAGATCCTTACAGGATATGCTTCTACGGATGTCAGCAACACCTCCAACGACTGATGCTTCGTTCCGGTGTATTATCATTTAAAATACCAGCGAGAAGACCAGAATCATGGAACATATTTTTTAGGAGGAATCAGAAACATGGGTGAAGTCATTGTTATTACGTCCGGAAAGGGCGGCGTAGGAAAAACTACAACTGTTGCCAATATTGGAACAGGGCTTGCTATGACGGGCAAAAAAACAGTTGTGGTGGATACCGATATCGGTCTTCGCAATCTGGATGTAGTACTTGGACTGGAAAACAGAATTGTCTATAATCTAGTAGATGTCATAAACGGAAGCTGCCGCCTCAGACAGGCTTTGATAAAAGACCGGCGTCATCAGGAACTGTTTCTTCTTCCGTCTGCTCAGACGAAAGATAAATCAGCAGTATCACCAGAGCAGATGATCAAACTTACCGATGAATTACGGGAAGAATTTGACTATGTGCTTCTGGACTGTCCGGCAGGAATCGAACAGGGCTTTAAAAATGCCATCGCAGGAGCGGACAAGGCTCTTGTAGTAACAACGCCGGAAGTTTCTGCCATCCGTGATGCGGATCGGATCATTGGTCTTCTGGAAGCAAATGATCTTCGGGATATCCATCTGGTCATCAACCGGTTAAGACCGGATATGATCGCCAGGGGAGATATGATGTCCGTGGATGATGTGATCGAAATCCTTGCTGTAAATCTGATCGGAACAATTCCGGATGATGAGCAGATCGTTATATCTACCAATCAGGGAGAACCTCTGTCCGGACATAAATCGCCTGCAGAGGAGGAGTACAGAAATATTTGTCAGCGTCTTATGGGACAGGAGATCCCGTTTATGGATATCAGTCCTAAAAAAGGAATGTTCCACAGGCTGAGCAGGATCTTTAAAAAATAACCGCATGGCGGAATGATATAGGAGGGGCTTTCTTTGAGGATCATTTTACAGGGAAAAGATCGTTCCGCAGGCTATGCGAAAAACCGGATGAAGCTTCTTCTGGTGTCGGAACGGATCAATTGCTCTCCACAGATGATGACAATGCTGAAAAACGATCTGATACATACAGTAAAAAAATATATAACCATTGATGAAGCACAGGTAAACATCCACATTACCCAGAACCCTGCGGTTCTCCATGCGGATATCCCTGTCAGATCTAAAAAGGAACAAAAGACAAAATGATTAAACAGTATAAGCTGCGTTTTTACAATTTCAGACTGCTTTTTCTGCTGCTTACAGTCAGTTCAATCGGTGTCCTTCTGGTAAGCACCGCCAGGAAAGATCTTATGACAAAGCAGATCTCAGGTGTCATTATGGGACTTGTCATTATGGTGATCGTCTCTTTGATCGATTATTCCTGGATCAGTAACTTCCAGTGGATCATGTATGGCGGAAATATTGCACTGCTTCTTATCGTACGTCTTTTTGGTGATTCTGCCAATGGAGCTGCCAGATGGATTGATTTTGGTTTTATCCGTTTTCAGCCTACAGAACTGGCAAAGATCATCATTATTCTGTTTTTTGCCAGATTTTTCATGGATCATGAGGAAGATCTGAATTCGCCCAGGACACTGGCGAAATCAGCAGTTCTTCTTGCTGCACCGCTTTTTCTTATTCTGGAGCAGCCTGACCTGAAAAATACGATTATGATCACAGCAGTATTCTGTATTTTGATCTATATAGCCGGTCTCAGCTACCGGGTCATCGGAGGTGTTCTTCTGATTGCAGTTCCATTGATGATCATTTTCCTGATGATTGTTGTACAGCCGGAGCAGAAGCTGCTCAAGGACTATCAGAGGAATCGTATCATGGCATTTCTTTATCCGGAAAATGAAGAATACTCAGATGATACAGAACAGCAGAACAATTCCAAAATGGCGATTGCTTCCGGTGAACTTACCGGAAAAAGACTGTCCGGCGATCAGGTGACATCGGTCAATGACGGCAATTTCGTTGCAGAAAACCAGACAGACTTTATTTTTGCAGTGGCAGGGGAAGAGTATGGATTTCTTGGCTGTACCACAATTATTGTTCTTCTGCTTTTTATAGCGCTGGAATGTATCCGGATGGGATTAAGGGCAAAAGACCTTTCAGGAAAGATCATATGCTGCGGAATGGGAAGTATTGTTTCGCTGCAGAGTTTTTTGAATATCTGTGTTGCTACCGGTATGGGGCCTAACACAGGAACACCGCTCCCTTTTGTAAGCTATGGACTGACTTCTCTTGTCAGCCTTTATATCGGAATGGGACTGGTGCTGAATGTAGGCCTTCAGAGCAGTGCTTATAACAAAGAACTCCAGAAAACCATTGCAGATAAGAAAGAGGAATATTTATGAGAAATGAACAGCCATCCGCAGCGCGAAACCGCAATGCAGCCCGCATAAAAAGATTAAAACAGAGACGCAGAAGAAAGATCATCCGTATGATCCTCACGGCGCTTCTTATTGTTGCGTCTATATCCGGACTTGCAGCTTTAGGCTTTATTGCCAAAGATTTAATCTTTAAAGAACCTGTACAGGCATACCATATTTCGAAAGAATTTTCCGGAACCACAGGTTCCGCAGCAGAAGGAAAGGCGAAACTTTTTGCTTCTGATCTCTGTGTTGTCACAGAAGATAAGCTTTTGGATCAGGTAAGCCTGGAAGAAGATCAGGAAGGTCTTCTTTTTGATATCACAGACAAAGAGGTGATCTATTCTAAAGGAGCTTATACCAGAGTATATCCGGCAAGTATTACAAAGATCATGACAGCTCTTCTTGCTTTTAAATATGGAAATATGGAAGATGTTGTTACGATTACAGAAGAAAATGTGACACTTGAGGAAGGCTCTCAGGTAATCGGCTTTCTGGCCGGTGATAAGGTTACCATGGACGAGCTTGTTCACGGTCTCCTGGTATATTCCGGAAATGATGCCGCATCAGCCATCGCCACACATATCGGTCTTACAACAGAGAAATTTGTGGAGATGATGAACAGCTATGCAAGAGAGCTTGGTTGTACGGGAACACATTTTACAAACCCTCATGGTCTTCAGGATGAGAACCATTATACTACACCATATGATATTTACCTGATGCTTAAGGAAGCTTTACAGTACCCGGAATTTACAGAGATCACACAGCTTGGTTCTTATACCATTTCTTATGAAAGAAGCTGGGGAGAGCAGGTAAATACAGCGCTTCTGGCTACCGATCACTATCTGACCGGCGAAGCAAACGCACCAAAAGGAATCACGATCCTGGGAGGAAAAACCGGAACGACAAGTGATGCGGGAAACTGTCTGGCACTTCTTTCTCAAAATGCATACGGGGAACCTTATGTTTCCATTGTTATGGGTGCTTCTACTAAGGAGCTTCTGTATCAGCAGATGAGCTCTCTGTTGGAAAATGCAAATAACGAATAACTATGTCATAAAAACCATTTTACTGATAAAGTAGGATGGTTTTTTTGTCAACTCAAATATTTTGATAATAAAATTATTTGAGTTGACAAATATCGACATTTGTATTATCATAAAGCCATTGATGTAGTTATCAAAACTATATGATAAAATATATAATACCAAATGGAGAAAAATATGAGAATAAAAATCGTCACAGATTCTGCTTCCAATATGACAGCTTTGGATGGTGTGCCTTTTGAATCTGTTCCTTTAAGAATCGTAACTGAAGAAAAAGAATATGTAGATCACAGCGATCTTGATATCCAGCAGATGGTACAGGAGCTGCATTCTTATTCTGGCCGTTCACAGACTGCATGTCCGGGAATGGGCGACTGGCTTCAGGCTTTTGAAGATTATGACGTAATCTTTTGTGTAACCATCATAAGCAGGCTTTCCGGAAGCTATAATGCGGCAATGGCGGCAAAAATGGAATATGAAGAAGAAAATCCCGGAAGAAAGGTTTTTGTACTGGATTCCTATTCTGCCGGTCCGGAAATGAAACTGCATCTGGAAAAGCTGAGAGAAATGGTTCTGGAGGGAAAAGATTTTGACACAATAAGCAGACAGATCCAGGAATATAAAAATAATCATACAGCTCTTGTATTTTCACTCCAGTCTCTTCGCAACCTTGCAAATAATGGAAGAGTCAGTCCTGCAGTTGCCAAAATCTGCAGTGTCATCGGAATCCGTGTGGTAGGGGACGTAAATGAAGAAGGACTGCATCCTACCGATAAATGCAGAGGAGAAAAAAAAGCAGTTTCAGAACTTTTACGCAATATGAAAAGATTAGGATATAACGGAAAAAGGGTGCTGATCGACCACTGCTATAATGAATCCGGCGCAGAACAGCTTCAGGATCTCATCAAAAAAGAGTATCCGGAAGCAGATATCATCATTGACAAAACCCGCGGACTCTGCAGCTTTTACGCTGAAAAAGGCGGACTTATGGTTGGATTTGAAAGATAAGCAGTCCACAAATTTACAGTTTTTTTGGTGAAAATATACAAAACCATTGATTTTCCAACAGGTAACCTGTATTATATTTACGGTTATAAAATATTTTTATCCAAGAGAATACGGAGGAAAAAAGATATGAACAACACCGTAAATGAGAATCTTCTCAGGATCTGGTACACCAGACCTGCCGCTGACTGGCAGACAGAAGCTCTGGCTGTCGGAAACGGCTATATGGGCGGTCTGATCTTTGGCGGCATAATAACTGACCGGATCCATATCAACGAAAAAACTGTATGGAACGGAGGACCTTCCAAAGGAACAGATTATAAATATGGAAATACCAATCCCACAGATACCTCAAAAGATTTGGACATGATCAAAAAAGATCTGGATGACATCCGTAAGAAGCTGGATGACAAATCCGAGCATGTCTTTGGTTTTGACGGAGATTCCTATCAGGCCTGCGGCACAGACACAAAGGGCGAAGCTATGGACTGGCTGAACAGACTTATGGGAGATCTGACCGGCTATGATGAGCCGCAGGATTTTGCAGACATTCTTATTTCCGGCAATATTACAGATGAATCAGAAGTCAGCTGCTATGTCCGTGATCTGGATCTTCGGACCGGTCTGGCATCTGTCAGTTATGAATGGAAAGGAGTCCGCTATACCAGAGAATATTTTAACAGTTATCCTGACAATGTACTGGCTGTACGTCTCGGCGCCGATCAGAAAGGCTGTCTCTCTTTTTCTGTCCGCCTGAAGGACTGTACCGGAGGAGATTCTCTTTTGAATCAGACAAAAGCGGATACCATCCTTCTGAAAAACACACTGAAAAGCAATGGAATGAAAACAGAGGCTCAGCTGAAGGTTATCCCGGAAGGCGGAGAAATGATCGTGGAAGAGGATTCTATCCGTGTATCCCATGCGGATTCTGTTACCCTGATTTTTGCCTGCGGTACAGATTATAAAATGGAACTTCCTTCTTTCCGCGGAGAAGATCCTCATGAGGCAGTAAGCCAGCGTATTCAAAAAGCTTCCATCAAGGGATATACTGCATTGAAAGCAGATCATGTGAAAGACCACTCTGGACTTTTCTCCCGTATGGAACTTGGATTTAACGAGGAGATCCCTCAGATCCCTACAGATGAACTTCTTCAGAAGTACAGAAATATGATTGAGAGAAACGGTGGGATACTTCCAACTGAAAAGGAACAGAGAGCCATCGAAGTGATCTGTTATCAGTTCGGACGGTATCTGACTATTGCAGGCTCCAGAAAGGGCGCGCTTCCTACTAATCTTCAGGGAGTATGGGGAGAAGAGCATTTTGAATGGGGCGGCGATTATCACTTTAATATCAATATACAGATGAATTACTGGCCTACTATGGCAAGCAATCTGGGCGAATGTCTTCTTCCTTATCAGGATTACCTGGATGTGCTCCGGAAGGCAGGACGTACCGCAGCGGCTTCTGCCTTTGGCATTAAAAGCAACCCGGGAGAAGAAAACGGATGGCTGGTCGGCTGCTTCAGTACGCCCTATATGTTTGTAACAATGGGACAGAAAAATAATGCTGCCGGATGGAATCCAGTGGGCTCTGCATGGGCTCTTTTGAATTCCTATGAGTATTATCTGTATACAGGTGATTTGGAATTTTTGAAAAATCTTTATCCTTCTCTTCGTGAAGTTGCTAATTTCTGGGATAAAGCACTTTACTGGAGTGAGTATCAGAAGAGATATGTTTCTGCACCTTCTTATTCACCGGAAAACGGCCCGATCGCCAATGGTGTGGCTTATGACCAGCAGTTTATCTGGCAGCATTTTGAAAATACCATTCAGGCGGCAGAAACCCTTGGTGTGGATCAGGAGCTCATTCCTCAGTGGAGAGAAAAACAATCCAGACTGGATCCGGTCCAGGTAGGAGAAGATGGCCAGGTGAAAGAGTGGTTTGAAGAAACCCACATTGGAAAGGCACAGGCAGGAACACTTGAAGAAACAGATATCCCTCAGTGGAGACAGAGCCTTGGCGCTGAATGTAATGGAGAGCAGCCTCCTCATCGCCACCTTTCTCACCTGATGGCGTTATATCCATGCAATATGATCAGCAAAGATGCACCGGAATTTATGGACGCAGCTATGGTCTCTCTTAAAGAAAGAGGACTGGATGCAACAGGATGGTCCAAAGCTCATAAGCTGAACCTCTGGGCACGTACCGGCCATGCAGAAGAAGCTTTTCAGCTTGTCCAGTCTGCTGTGGGAGGCGGAAATTCTGGATTCCTGACCAACCTTTTCTCTTCCCACGGGGGCGGAGAAAACTATAAAGAATACCCAATCTTCCAGATTGACGGAAACTTTGGCTATACAGCCGGAGTAAACGAAATGCTGCTGCAGAGCCAGCTTGGATATATCCAGTTCCTTCCGGCGCTTCCAAAGCAATGGGAAACCGGTTATGTAAAAGGAATCGTTGCGCGGGGAAATTTCGTAATCGATATGGAATGGAGCAACGGAAAGGCAGATTCCTTTATCGTCGCTTCACAAAATGGAGGAAGATTCATCGGAGAATATAAAGACCTGACATCCTACAAAGTAACAGACTCTCTTGGAAACCCGATACCTGTTGAAATCTGCAGCAATGACAAGATCTCTTTTAGCACTCAAAAAGGAGAGGTTTACAGGATATTAAAAGCTGACTGCTAAAGAGTACGAAAATTCTAAGAATATGTATAAACATATACAATTCTATAATGATAAGGTAGAGAGAATCTTTTTAGTTACTGTTCAGAGGTATGCATAAGCCATTGTAAAAAATGACGAAATTTATTTTT
>ENA-ORMO01000954-ORMO01000954.1-human-gut-metagenome-genome-assembly--contig:-NODE-954-length-35633-cov-8.843246_pt1 | contig 35633 bp, 29 predicted proteins | sample MGYA00242106_ERZ509001 | MGnify/ENA primary metagenome ERZ509001 (study PRJEB26280, sample SAMEA2338736) | human gut metagenome | biome: human gut; feature: human-associated habitat; material: faeces...
AAGCGGTTTCGTTCTACTTTTTCTAATTGGGTTTACAGACATACTCTGCCCTTCTGTATTCTGTTTTGGAATCTGCGCCTGTGCATATTTCACAATTTCTGATGCAAGCAGCGCTTTATCCGTCTGGTCCGAAGAATGATAACTTTGTGCGCGCTCTGCCATTCTGTCTACAATCAAACGAATAACGTCTCCCTGCAGCGGATAAGCTCTTGCAATATCCAGTAATATTTTCATTGAAGAAATATCAGCCTCTTCTGTAAATTCATTATCAAAAAACTTTTTCCATTCTGAATATGCACTTTTATTTTTTATCCGCATCAGTTCATACATGCGTTGTTCTAAATTTACTTCCTGCTTTTCTGCATAATTACTTTCATGATTTTCTGCATGCTCCATACACATAATCCTCCTGCGTTTAAAACTCGCTTTTGTCTATATAGATTATATGTTATTTTCTATTACATTTCAAATATTTCTATTTTGTGCAGACAACAAAATCCGATCATTATCCAATTCTTTTCCACATCCCTGTTGGAATCTTTTCAATAAATCTTCTACCGTAAGTTTTTTCTTTTCTTCTGCTCCAATATCCAGCACGATTTTTCCTTCAGACATCATAAATGTCCGATTTCCAAGTTCTAATGCCTGCTGCATATTATGTGTGATCATCATACAGGTGATTTTTTCTCGTTCCACGATTTCTTTCGTTAAATTTAATACCTTTTCTGCTGTTCCGGGATCCAGTGCCGCTGTGTGTTCATCCAATAATAATAACTTCGGTGTCACCATCGTCGCCATCAAAAGCGTAAGCGCCTGCCTTTGTCCTCCGGAAAGCAGCCCCACCGGCTGATTCATCCGATTTTCCAATCCCATATCCAGCAATCTAACTTTTTCTTGAAAATATTTTTTATCCTTTTTGCTGATCCGACTAAACGAATTTCTACTTTTGGAAGAGCGCAGATATGCCAATGCAAGGTTTTCCTCGATTGTCATCCCCGGAGCAGTTCCACCCATCGGATCCTGAAACAGTCTTCCAATCTGACGGCTTCTCTTATGCTCCGGCAAAAATGTCATTTCTTTTCCATCTAATACGATGGACCCCTCATCTACATAAAATGTTCCGGCGATAGCATTAAACAATGTAGACTTTCCGGCTCCATTTGAACCAATGATCGTAACAAAATCCCCATCCTCTAATTTCATAGACAATCTGGAAATAGCTGTCTTTGCATTCACCGTTCCCGGATGAAATGTCTTGGATATATTTTTTAATTCTAACATATTACTCTACTCCTTTCCGGGATGCTGCAAATTTTCGTTTTTGAAATTGCATCTGCTTTTTCATTGTAGGAAATGCGATTGCCAATGCAACAACGATTGCAGTCAATAATTTTAATCCTTGCACCGGAACAATTTTTGTATAAAGTACAATTGCATAAATCAATCGATAAATCACCGAACCAATCACTGCAGCTATGACTCCTTTTGTGACTGTTCGATGTCCAAGAACAGTCTCTCCGATAATCAAACAAGCAAGTCCGATTACTACAATTCCGGTTCCTCCATTAATATCAGCAGCATTTTGATACTGGCCAACCATTGCTCCGGATAAAGCTGTCATTCCATTTGCAATACAAAGTCCTACTGTAATAGTAAATACCGGATTAATCGAAGAGGCTCTGACCATTTTCATATTATCCCCTGTTGCCCGAATAGAAAGTCCCATACGGGTTTTTAAAAATAATAAAAGAACGATTCCTACTACTGCAACAATGAAAAATGTAAGCAGGATGTCCGCATATCTTCCTCCTATTTTTGTCTTTCGAAATAGACTAAAAATCGTTTCTGTTTTCAAAAGACTTACATTGGAACTCCATCCCATAACCATTAAATTCACAGTATAAAGTCCTGTATTGGTTACGATTCCTGCTAAAATAGAAGGAACTCCCAGCTTTGTCTGCAGAAGGGCTGTTCCCCCTCCTGCACATGCTCCTGACAAGAATGCAGCTGCAATTCCAAGATACGGATGCCCTGCTGCTGCCATTGTTACAGAAACAGCTGCTCCTAATATAAAACTTCCATCTGTTGTCAAATCTGCAATATCTAAAATGCGATAACTCAAAAACAATGCCATCGCTACCAGTGCATATAAAAATCCCAATTCAAGTGCCGTCTGTATAATATAACTCACCGGAAATTCCTCCATTTTTCATTTATCATTTTTCATTTTTCTCATTTTCTTCTCGCTATTCTTCTGTCGTTTGTACTTCTACAATTTCTCCAAGATCCTTCAAAATCATATAATCCATTCCAAGTGTTTTGGCTGTTTCTGTTTAAACTGTATTTACTCCCCCATCCATGAGATGATAATCTACCATCTCATCCATACCTTCTGTAATTGCACGATAAGCGAGATCTGCTGTTTCTGTTCCTAAGTCTGTATAATTAACACCACATGTAATATATGCTCCATTTCTTACAAAAGAATCTGCTCCTGTATAATGTGGAATCCCTGCTTCTGCAAGTTTCTCATAGATTGCAAGCTCTGCCGCCATAATAACGTTGTCTGTTGGTGTGAAAATTGCATCTACGCCTTCTGCAATCAAGGAAGAGGCTGCTGCGATAACTTCATCATTTGTAGATGCTGTCTGCTCTACATATTCGATTTTAGCTTGATCTAAATATTGTTTTGCATCTTCAATCGGCTTTTTCGAATTGACTTCAGACAATGAATAAAGAAGACCTACTTTTTTAATTTCCGGATTTTCTTTTTGCATCATTTCCAAAATAAACTTTGTATTCAACGCATCGCTTGTTCCTGTAACATAATCAATTCCGGTAAGTTCTGCTGATTCCGGATCCGATACTGCTGCGTAAACGACCGGAATATCCATACCTTCCGCACAGGAAGTCATTACCTGAGCTGCCAGTGTAGCAACCGGAATAATTACATCTACTCCTTCTGCCACTGCCTGATCTCCGATCTGCTTTAACGTTGTCTGTTCGCCCTGACCGGAATAAATATCATATTCAATCTCTACATTCTTTTCTTCACTAATTTCTTCTAACTCTGCTGCAACGGCATTTGCAATTTCATCCAATGATGGATGATCCATCTGCTTTACGATTGCAACCTTATAAGATTCTTCTGTATCTTTTCCATTAGACTCAGATCCTGCTTTTTCTGTGCTGCATCCTGTTACCATACCTACTGTCATTGCCATTCCCAACAATACTGCTAATACTCTTTTTTTCATGATTTTTCTCTCCTTTTTCTTAAATATATGTTCTCACTGATACAAAGCTGCCAGGAAAGAGTTTGAAGAAAATACCTGATTGAAGGAAGTAAAAAAAGCGCCTCAAGCTAATGCTTGAGACGCTAATAATATTTCACTATTACTATCGTGGTACCACTCAAATTGACAAAAATGTCCACTTTCCACGTACTAACATACGCTCCTCATTTATAACGGGTTTGGTTCCCGTCAGCGCCTACTCTTTCTCATCCGGTCTTATGAACGGATTCAAATTTTCGGGCTGCCCTCAAAAGTCCATTCAGCAATAACCGCCATACAGCAATCCCACCACCTGCTGCTCTCTGTGATCTTGTTTAAAGCCTACTCGTCTTTCTCAACAGTTTATATTTTTATTTTTTACTACTTTACTACCTCAAAGTGTTTTTGTCAATCTTTTTTTATTCTTTTTTTAAATTATTCTACACTTTCTTCCGAATCTTCATCCACTTCCATTTCTTCGGATGTTTTTCGTACTTTTGCAATACTTACGACAGTTTCATTTTCTTTTAAGTTGATCACTTTTACACCGGATGTAATTCTTCCCAACTTGGAAATACTGTCACACGCCATACGAATGATGATTCCCTCACTATTAATCATCATGATTTCATCATCTTCATTGACGGCTTTCATTCCCACTACGTTTCCGGTCTTCTCCGTAATCTTATAACATTTGACACCTTTTCCGCCGCGGTTCTGATTTGTAAATTCACCCATTGCAGTGCGTTTTCCCATACCTTTTTCCGATACGATCAACAGGCATTCTCCCTGTGTATGCACCTGCATTCCGATAACAACATCTCTGTCTGCCAGATTGATACCACGTACTCCCATAGACGTTCTTCCGGTAGAACGGACATCTTTTTCATCAAAGCGGATACATTGTCCATATTTTGTTACAAGAATGATGTCCTTTTCATTGTCTGTAATCTTGACTTCAATTAACTGATCATCATCCCGAAGTGTAATTGCAGCAAGACCTTTCTTACGAACATTGACATATTCTCTAAGCGGAGTCTTTTTCACAAGTCCCTGCTCTGTTGCCATAAACAAATATTGATTGTCATCATATACCTTGATCGGAATCATCGCTGTAATCTTTTCTTCCGGCATAAGCTGCAGCATATTGATGATTGCAGTTCCTCTGGACGTTCTTCCTGCCTCCGGAATCTCATATCCTTTCAGACGATACACACGACCGGTATTGGTAAAGAACATAATATAATCGTGTGTAGAAGTCATAAACAATTCCTGAATATAATCATCATCCAGTTTCTGCATTCCTTTGATTCCCTTACCTCCGCGATTCTGACTCTTGAACGTATCTACAGTCATTCGCTTGATATATCCGAGTTTTGTCATCGTAATCACAACATCCTGCTTCGGAATCATATCTTCCATGGTAATATCAAATTCATCAAATCCGATACTTGTTCTTCTGTCATCTCCGTATTTTTCAGAAATCTCCAGAATTTCTTCCCGTATCACACGGAGAAGAAGGCTTCTGTTCGCAAGAATTGCCTGTAATTTACGGATTTTTTCCATTAATTCTGCATATTCCGCTTCCAGTTTTTCTCTTTCCAGACCTGTAAGAGCACGAAGACGCATGTCTACAATTGCCTGTGCCTGTACTTCTGTCAGTTCAAAGCGATCTATCAGTTCCTGTTTGGCAATCTGAACACTTCTGGAACCGCGAATGATACGAATCACTTCATCAATATTATCCAGCGCCTTGAGAAGTCCCTCTAAAATATGAGCTCTCTCCTGGGCTTTATTCAGGTCATACTGTGTCCTTCTTGTTACAACATCCTCCTGATGTGCCAGATAATATTTCAGCATATCATGGATATTCAGCACCTTTGGTTCCAGACTTCCATTTGTCGATACCAGGCAGAGCATGATCACACCAAAGGTATCCTGAAGCTGTGTATGCTTATAAAGCTGGTTCAGGACAACGTTTGCATTAGCATCTTTACGCAGATCAATACAGATACGCATTCCTTCGCGGCTTGAATGGTCGTTCAAATCTGTAATACCATCGATTTTTTTGTCACGGACAAGTTCCGCTATCTTTTCGATCAGACGGGCTTTATTTACCAGATACGGAAGTTCTGTAACAATAATACGTGACTTTCCATTTGGAAGTGTCTCGATATTTGTCACCGCACGGACACGGATCTTGCCGCGGCCGGTACGATATGCTTCCTCAATTCCTCTCGTTCCCAGAATCGTAGCTCCTGTAGGAAAATCCGGACCCTTAACAATCTCCAGAATTTCTTCAATGGTGGTATCTCTCTGTTCTTCGATAATATTGTCGATAATCTTTACAACCGCCTGGATAACCTCACGAAGATTATGAGGCGGAATATTTGTAGCCATACCCACGGCAATACCGGAAGTCCCGTTTACAAGAAGATTGGGATAACGTGAAGGGAGCACAACCGGCTCTCGTTCTGTTTCGTCAAAGTTCGGCTGAAAATCAACGGTATTTTTATTAATATCTGCAAGCATCTCCATTGAGATCTTACTGAGACGGGCCTCTGTATATCGCATGGCAGCCGCCCCGTCGCCGTCCACAGAGCCAAAGTTCCCATGACCGTCAACCAGAGGATATCTGGTAGACCAGTCCTGTGCCATATTTACAAGCGCTCCGTAAATAGAACTGTCTCCATGAGGGTGATACTTACCCATGGTATCACCTACGATACGCGCGCATTTACGATGCGGCTTATCGGGTCCGTTATTTAACTCTATCATCGAGTACAGTACACGTCTCTGTACCGGTTTCAGTCCGTCCCGGACATCCGGAAGGGCACGTGATGCAATAACACTCATGGCATAATCGATATAGGATTTTTCCATGGTCTTCTGCAGATCCACCTCATGGACTTTATCAAAAATATTGTCTTCCATCTTTTATTCTCCTAGATATCCAGATTTTCTACAAATCTTGCATTTTCTTCGATGAATTCCCGCCTTGGCTCTACCTTGTCCCCCATAAGTGTGGTAAAGGTCAGATCAATCTCAGATGTTGCAGATTCATCCATGGTCACTCTCAGAAGAATTCTCTTCTCCGGATCCATAGTAGTTTCCCAAAGCTGCTCAGCATCCATCTCTCCAAGTCCTTTGTATCGCTGGATCTTATTGTTGTTATCACGACCGATCTCTTCCAGAATACGGTTCAATTCAGCATCATCATAGGCATACCATACCTTTTTGTTCTTCTCAATCTTATAAAGAGGAGGCTGCGCCAGATATACATATCCCTGCTTGATCAGCTCCGGCATAAACCGATACAGGAAAGTAAGAAGAAGCGTTGCAATATGCGCTCCATCCACATCGGCATCTGTCATTATGATAATCTTGTGATAACGAAGCTTGCTGATATCAAAATCCTCATGGATACCAGTTCCAAAAGCAGTGATCATCGCCTTGATTTCTTTATTTCCGTAAATTTTATCCAGACGGGCCTTTTCTACATTCAGAATCTTGCCTCGAAGGGGAAGAATCGCCTGTGTAGCACGATTTCTTGCTGTCTTGGCAGAACCACCGGCAGAATCTCCCTCTACGATATAGATCTCGCAATTTTTGGGATCTTTATCTGAACAATCCGCCAGCTTACCTGGCAGGGACATTCCGTCCAGAGCTGATTTTCTTCTTGTAAGATCTCGGGCCTTACGGGCTGCCTCTCTGGCTCTCTGTGCAAGAACAGATTTCTCCACTGTAGATTTCGCAACCGTAGGATTCTGTTCCAGGAAAATCTCCAGCTGTTTGCTGACAACCGAATCAACAGCACCTCTTGCCTCACTGTTTCCCAGTTTCTGCTTCGTCTGACCTTCAAACTGAGGTTCCTCGATCTTAACACTGACAATAGCGGTCAGACCTTCACGAATATCATCACCGCTTAAATTCGGTTCACTGTCCTTCAGAAGCTTGTTCTTTCTGGCATAATCATTAAAAGTTTTCGTCAGAGCATTACGGAATCCCATGATATGAGTTCCGCCCTCTGGTGTATTGATATTATTTACAAAACCATAGGTATTCTCTGTGTAAGAATCATTATGCTGCATGGCAACCTCGACCATAACACCGTCTTTTTCTCCTTCACAGTAGATTACCTCCGGATAAAGAGCTTCTTTGCTTCTGTTCAGATAAGTAACAAATTCCTGGATACCGCCTTCGTAATGGAAAGTTTTCTCTTTCTTGGAATCCTCTCTGTCATCTCTCAGAACAATCTTCAGACCTTTGGTAAGAAAAGCCATTTCCCGAAGACGCTGTTTCAGGATGTCATAATCATAGACTGTTTCCTCAAAAATTTCTTTATCAGGAAGAAACGTAACCGTTGTTCCCGTATATTCCGGGGCACAGTCTCCCACGATCTTCAGAGGATAAATCGTATGACCTCTCTCATATCTCTGTTTATATTCTTTTCCCTCTTTGTAGATGGAAACCTCCAGCCATTCAGACAGAGCATTTACAACCGATGCGCCAACTCCATGAAGACCTCCGGATACCTTGTATCCCCCGCCGCCAAATTTACCACCGGCATGCAGGATCGTAAATACCACCTCAACTGCCGGGATACCGGCTTTATGATTAATTCCTACCGGGATACCTCTTCCGTTATCTATGACTGTAATTGAATTGTCAGGATTAATGACTACCTGAATTTCTGTACAAAATCCGGCAAGTGCTTCATCCACTGCGTTATCAACGATTTCATACACAAGATGATGCAGGCCTCTGCTTGACGTACTTCCAATGTACATACCTGGTCTTTTTCTTACAGCTTCCAGTCCTTCCAAAATCTGAATTTGGTCCGCTCCGTACTCTGTATTCTCTCCGCCCATTTCGTCCTCCTGTCATTTTAGATTTATAGCATCAACAGGCCTGCAGAAAACCCCTGCAACCTCTGATAAATAGACATAGTAATACTAATCTATTATAGCACAAAATAGGGCTGCTTTCCATTCATTTTCAGAAAAATATAGAAAACTTCCCGGCAGTCAGAATCTTTCTGACTGTCGGGAAGTCGTTTTTACTGTTCTATATTCACCAGATACTGATACACATCTCTCTTGCTTACTCCCCGGTCCTTTGCCACCTGTTTCATGGCGTCCTTCCGGGAAAATCCCTTACTCTCATAGATTTCCATATGCTCCTCTATTGTGATCTCCTCCCAGGAAGCTGCTGCCTCTTCTTTCAGCTCCTGACGGCTTTTTCCTTCGATGACCATAACGCACTCTCCAAGAGGCTTCTCATTCTCATAGTGTGCGATCAGCTGGTCTATGGTCGTGCGGAATGCCGTCTCATGCTTTTTGGTAAGTTCCCTGCATAGAGTCATCCTGCGGTTTCCAAGAGTCTCCCTGAGATCCTTCAGAGTTTTTACCAGCTTATGGGGCGCCTCGTAAATAATAATGGTCCTTGTTTCGTCCACAAGCTCCTGCAGAATCTCCCTGCGTTCTTTTTTATCCATGGGAAGAAAAGCCTCAAAGGCAAATCTTCTGGTTGGAAGTCCGGATAAAGTCAGAGCAGTAATGCACGCCGCCGGTCCAGGAAGGGAAGTCACTTCGATCCCAGCCTCATAACACATGGCAGCCAGTTCCTCTCCGGGATCCGAGATTCCCGGTGTCCCTGCATCTGTGATAAGTGCAATATCCATGCCGCCCTGCATTTTTTCGATAAGAGTATATGCCTTGTCGATCTTGTTATACTCATGATAACTGGTCATAGGCGTTTTTATATCAAAATGATTCAGAAGCTTAATACTGTTTCTGGTATCCTCCGCAGCAATAAGGTCCACCTCTTTCAGTGTCCGGAGAACTCTGAGCGTAATATCCTCCAGATTTCCGATAGGCGTTGCACATAAATATAATTTTCCGCTCATAATCTCTCCTTTCACACAGCAGTCCGTACCTGAGGTATCAGACCTGTTTCTCTTCTGGTATTTACGCGCCTGACGGCCCGTATATTCTCAGTATATCCTCTGTATAAACGCCCGGCTTTTCATAGACGATCAGCGGACGCTCCACGGTAATCCTGGAATTTCCGCCTTTCAGGGCTTCAATCAGAACCATGTTCGGTTCTCTGTCGATAAAAGGATATACCAGCTGCATCCTCTTTGGTTCCAGCTTATATTTTGTCAATACCTGAAAGATCTCTGCCAGCCGGAAGGGGCGATGTACCATGTAAAAATGTCCCCGGTCTTTTAATACCCGGGATGCCTGGCTTACCACATCCTCCAGTGTACAGAGGATTTCATGTCTGGCTATGGCTTTTGGCATATGCGGATTCTGCAGACCATGCTGGCCGATCATATAAGGCGGATTACATGTGACTGCATGAAAAGAAGCTGCTCCAAAAATTTCAGCAGCCTCTTTGATATCTCCGCAGACAATGTCAATATCCTTTTCCAGATTATTGTAGGCCACACTTCTCCGTGCCATTTCCGCACATTCCTTCTGGATTTCCAGCCCGGTAAAATGTTCTCCCGGAGTTTTTGACCTGAGAAGAATGGGGATGATCCCGGTTCCTGTTCCCATATCCAGAACACGCTGGCCTTTTTTAATTTTTGCAAAGCCGGATAAAAGAACGGCGTCCATTCCAAAGCAGAATTTCTCCGGACTCTGGATCACATAATAACCATTCTGAAGATCATCAGCTCTCTCTCCCGGCTTTACAAGACTGTCACGCAGTTTATTTTCCATGAGATCTGGAATCTCCCTCTTTATCCTGAAGTTTTTCTAGTTCCTTCATTTCCTTTTCGGAAATTTTGATCTTTTTCTTTCTGGGACGGAATTTCAGTTCTCCTACCGGATATTCCTGGATTTCCTTCTCATCATTGACCTCAACAATGACTTTTACCAGCTGTCTCAGTACGTTTACACTGTGTACGGTTCCCTGAAGTCCATCCGGAAGAGTAACCGTATCTCCTGTTCCCGGAAGTTTCTTATTCAGTTCCTCATAGGTTTCCTGCTCATTCTTCAGACAGCACATCAGTCTTCCGCAGACACCAGATATCTTTGTCTGATTCAGGGAAAGATTCTGTTCTTTCGCCATCTTGATGGAAACAGGAGCAAATTCTGAAAGATAGGTATGGCAGCAGAGACATCTGCCGCAGATCCCGATTCCTCCAAGGATCTTTGTCTCATCACGGACACCGATCTGCCGAAGTTCTATCCTGGTCTTAAATATCGCTGCCAGATCCTTTACCAGCTGACGGAAATCAATTCTTCCATCTGCAGTAAAATAAAACAGCACTTTATTATTATCAAAAGTATATTCCGCATCGATCAGTTTCATATCAAGTCCATGATCACGGATCTTTTTCTGACAGATCTTAAATGCTTCCCTTTCTTTTTCTCTGTTCTGTCTCTCTCTTTCCTCATCTGCCGGAGTTGCAACACGGAGCACTTCCTTCAGAGGATGGATCACTTCATCCTCCTCTACATCTTTTGGTCCCAGGACCACGCGCCCGAATTCAACACCCCTTGCTGTTTCAACGATCACATGATCGCCGATTTTCATCTTGTATCCTTTTGGGTTAAAATAATATATTTTTCCGACATTTCGGAATCTGATACCTACTACTTTTGTCATTCTATCTCTCCCTGATCGTCAGGAACAAAAGCTCCAGTGCGAGCTCAAAGTTTACGTTGGCACGAAGACGTACCTTGGTTTTTTCCAGCGCTTCCAGAATCTTTTCCAGATTTTCATAGGAGCGCTGACTTGCCTGTTCCTTAATATAATTAATTTCCTGTTTAAACACCAGATTATCGATTTCTCTGGTAGCTTTGAACATCAGGACATCTCTGAACCAGAACTGGAAAATATCCAGATAATCTCCGATATTCTGTTTTTCTGCTGACAGAAGCTTAATCTCATCAGCAAGTTCATAAACCTCCATCGAATCTGCATTTTTCAGTATTTTAAGAGCATTCCGCGTAATATTGGAAAACTCTTCTGAAGTAGCGGCTTCTTTGGCGATTCCTATACTGCCCTGAGCAAAAGATGCATCGATCTCAGCCTGGTAATCCGGAACATGAAGACGTTCCATCAGATACTGCTTTACAAGGCTGTCGTCTACAACCTTCAGATCCAGTCGTACACATCTGGACTGAATCGTAGGCAGCAGTCCATCTACATTACTTGTAAGAAGCATGATCACTGCATATTCCGGCGGTTCCTCTATAGTCTTAAGCAGTGCATTCTGTGCCTGTACTGTCATCATCTGCGCATCCGGGATGATATAGATCTTATGCTGGCTGCAGTATGGTTTCACTGCCACATCATAAATCACCTGTTCGCGGATCTCATCAATACTGATGGTTCCTGGTTTTTCATGATTGACCATAATAATATCCGGGTGATTCTTTCCCATGGCCTTTTTACAGGAGTCACATTTCTTACAGGGCTCTGTACCACCTTTTTCACACTGAAGAGTCATTGCATATGTGGTTGCAAGAAGTTTCTTTCCGGATCCCGGTCTCCCAGAAAAAATATAAGAATGGGAAACCTTTCCCGTCTTAATGGCATTTTTTAAATGTCCGATAATCTCCTCGTGTCCAATAATATTGTTAAAACCAACCATTCAGAATCACCTCACTTTATTATTAAACAGGTCTTTGCTTGTTTTCTTTAGATAAATCTTATTATACCATACTTTATTTGTTAATAAAAACTATTTTTGCTTATGTCATGGATTTTATATATTTTATAATTTTTTCGACACATTTATCCAGATCATCATTTTCAAATCTTATTGTAATCCCGGCCTCACAGATCTTGTCTTCAGAAAAATCCTCCTGATCTGCCAGAAATCTCCTGCACAGTTCTGCATATTTCGGGTTCTCCTGCTGCTTTTCCCGAAGAAGAGCTCTTTGAAGCCGTTCTCCGTCTTCTACCTGGATATAAATGGGACATACCCTGTCTTCTCCATAATATTCTCTCATTTTCTGATAGGATTCCAGCGTCCCAATCCCCAAATAATCAGCTCCGTCTGACCTGATCTGTCCGTCATCTGCAGTAAAATACGTCCATATTCCATGTACTGTATCGTAAGACCGGGATTCGATCAGTTTTCCGCCGGACCTGAATTTTTCAAGCTGTTTTTCATCTGTAAAAAAGTATTCTCTTCCGTTCTCTTCTCCTGCACGTATGGGCCGTGTTGTATAAAGAATCATTTTTTTCATTTTCAGTTCTTCCCTGTTTAAAAGAACCGAATAGATTCTGTCCTTTCCGGAAGCGCTCTTTCCCATAATATAAAATATTTTTCCCATTATAGATTACTTTAAACCGTCCTCTCTGTTTTTTTCAGAGAAGCCTCTCTCATTTCATTGGTAACTACCAGAACAGAATCATTTGACACATCACTAAGTCCCTGAAGATCAAACCCCTGTTCCATGTATCTTCTCATATTCTTTATCAAAAGTCCAGTGATCTGTTCCCCCGGAACAAGCAGAGGAATCCCCGGCGGATAAAGATATGCAAACTCTGCCGATACTCTTCCAATACTCTCCTCCATCGGAATCCTTTCTGTAAGAGCATCCATGGCCTGAGATATTTTCATGATCTGTTTTAATTCCTGATATCTGGATTTTTCCTGAACTTCCAGATCCTCTGTATATTTTAACGATTCCCGTCTGTCAATTTCTTCAACCGCACAACAGAGACGTTCAAATCCCTCTTTTGTGTCTCCTGCAGAGGTCAGTGCCAGTGTATAGTTTTCTGCCTCCATTTCCATTTCCAGATGGAATTCTGATCTTAATATTTCTGTAAGCTGTCTTCCGTTCAATGTACTGTGTACGGTTGAAAGGATCAGTTTCGATCTGTCTACGTCAAAAATTCCCAGTGAGGGATCCGGGACTGTATTTTCCAGACGGATATACCTGCACTTTGCCAGACGCTCTCTTGTCTGATCCAGGTTTCTGGCATATTCTGAAAACATTTGCTCTCCATCTTTTTTCAGTTTATCCAGACATGCATCCATAGATGCCATAAGAACATACGAAGGACTGCTTGTCTGGTAAATCCCCAGAAATCTGGTAAGCAGTTCTCTTGATACCCTGTCGCTGCATAAATGGATCAAAGATGTCTGGGTCATAGAGGGAAGGGTTTTGTGAAGACTGTGTATCACAATATCTGCCCCCAATTCTGCTGCCGATACAGGAAAATATTCCGAAAAACGGAAATGAGCACCATGCGCTTCATCTACGATCAAAGGTATATTATATTCATGTGCGATTTCTGCTATTTTCTTTACGTCTGATACGATTCCATCATAAGTAGGAGACGTGATCAATACTGCCTCTATCTCCGGATTATCAGAAAGACATCTTTCCACACGCAAAGGAGAAATTCCTCCATTTATCCCCAGTTCTGAATCTTCATGTGGATAAATACAGGTTACCTTTAATTCTCTGAGATAAGCCGCGTGATAAACAGCTTTATGGCAGTTCCTGGCTATCAGAATATGACCATTTTTTTTGACAGCGGCAGAAACTGCTGCCAGGATGGCTCCTGTACTTCCATTGATACAATAAAAGCTCTCCTTTACTCCATAAAGACGGGCAGCCTCTTCCTGAGCCTCTTTCAGAATACTCACAGGATGATGAAGATTATCAAAACCTGAAATCTCCGTAATATCTTTTTCTACAGGAAAATCCCCTGCCACAGACAGGGGATTTCTCTTATGTCCCGGCATGTGAAAAGGATAGAAATCTGATCTTCCATACTCTTCCAGTTTTTTATATAATCTGTCCATAGATCTCCTCTCATTTATGAAATGAGGATATTATACCATTAATCCAGGGCAGATGTCATCACGCAAACCCTTACTTCAATAAAAAACTGTGGGAAATATTAAAATTTCCCACAGCCGGCACGGTTTACATCAGACGGAGAAGCATATCTCCTGTACCTACATTGTAACCGCTTGTAGCATAGATTCCGTTTAATTCTCCGCTTGTAACAATAATCAGCGGAAGCTTCTCCGGATCCACATACATTCTTCTTCCAAGTGTATTAATAATCTCAGAAAAATCATCATAATAAATCTGCACCTTATCTCCCAGACATTCCAGTGTTTTGGCAAGAGTAGGTGTTCCCAGGGCTTCTTTGGAACGAACAACATAAATAATTCTGGAAGCATACTCACGGAAAGCTTCCTTCTGTTCCATCATCTCATTCAGAATATGTTCTGTAGGCTCTTTTTCTTCCTCGAGGAATGCAAGAATATGTTTGCCCTCACGGGTAAGATCTGAAGCCTTTACCAAAGAACCGCCCTCGTTTTTCAGTGTAAAATCATTAATTGAAATATTTTCCAGCATATCATCCAGATTTGCCTTACGGAGAGCCATTTCAATTTCTCTGCTTTCTCCTTCTGCAATCTTAAATTCATACTGGTTTGCAAAAATATTACCGTTCGGCAGTCTGTTGGATGTAATGATCCTGTACTCTCCTGCCTCAAGCTCAAGAGTAAAGGTTCTGTTTTCAAACACACTGTCCTCCAGCATAAGAGATGTGTATTTTCCTTCATTAAATTTTGCAATTGCCCAGTTCTGGTAGTATTTCCATACTGTTCCATCGGTTTCCTTCAGAATCAGACGACAATTTTTCTCTGTTTTTGCAAGTACAGATACAAAAACACCGCTGCCGTCCATGTACTCCATAGAACGGTCACTTGGATTCAGCCTTGCCGGAATACCGAGGGTTCTGGCTATTGCCACAAAAAGCACCTTCTTGGAGAGTTCGCTTCCGATTCCTGTCTTTAAGCAGCCTGCCGGAGTCGTAATAACGCTTGCGCGCTCACACTCAGGTCTGGACTGGATCATTTCATCTACCCTGTTCCAGATTTCTACAGGGTTATTTCTCATTTTCTCCTGTTCCTCTTCTGAGAATCTGTCAAGAATTGCTTTTCTGTAAGGTCTGAGGATTTCGTTGTCCACACGGGGATTCATAATATAAGGCACAAAAATTTCTTTGCTTACACCCTCAAAATACGGTAATGAATATTCCAGATGTTCTTCCAGGATATCGCTTACAAAGTCTGACTGATCCTTTTCTGAAAGAGTTCCAAGCATTGCCTCCCTGAAGGAAAAACCAAAATTCTCCTCCATTTCAGAAACATTTCCGTTAAGGAACTTTTCTCTCTGGGGATTTACCCAGGTCCTTGTCTTAGCTTCACGTTTTGCAGTTGCCTCCGCAATACGTTTATCTCCCACTTCTTTCTGTTCCGGTGTAGGTGCGTTTGTATTAACCGGAGCATCAAGAGGAGCGATCATATCTGTTGAATTCCAGGTTTCTGCTGCCTTTCTTTCTTTCAGAATAATTTCACAGGATTCTTCTGTTCTGGTGTCCAGCACAGCCTCTCCTGTAAGCCATTCCTCTTTCTGAAGACCTGCAAAAACATGAAGGCAGCCAAGGCCTGTAGTAATACCTGCTTCGCCATGCTCATCCGTAGTTTTTTCCGCCACTGTCACATACTCAGAATAATTCAGAACCTCAAATGATACCTTTGCGCCCTTTACCGGCTGTCCCGCCTCATCCTTAACAGTTACGGAAATATCCTTTACCAGGGCATATCTTCTCAGCTCGTTGATCTCTGTAACCATACCGTTCCTGCTGATGATATCTCCCTCTGCTCCCTGAGAATCAAAAAAGCGGGAATGTACCATCATGGCTCTGGAGGAAGCATTGGTAAACCAGCCCTTATCCAGTACCATCTCCGGCTCACAAGCTCCAAGGAAGTACCATTTGCCGTCGCACCAGATTTCCACCCATGCATGGTTGTCGTCACAGTGGGACCATCTGGGCGCATATACCTGACGCGCCGGAATTCCCACGCTTCGAAGCGCATTTACTGTAAATACAGATTCTTCTCCGCAGCGTCCATTTCCTCTTCTGTATACTGTCAGGGCACACAGAGTTCTTCCGTCTGTGGATTGGTAGGTTGCCTCCTCTGCACACCAGAAATTCACTTCCAGAGCAGCTTCTTTTACGGACATTCCGTCGATACGACTGCCGATCTCCTTAAAGAAAAGGCTTCTGCAGGGCGCAACCTCTTCCTCATTTACTCTGTGTGCCAGTACATAGTTGAGATAAATGGTTTCCGGAAGATTACGGACCGCTTCCCTGTTTTTCCAAAGCCATACTCCATGTTCTGCGTAATCCAGAAAGGTTTCAAATGTATAGTTTCCAAAATCACTGTAAGGCATAGTGATATAAAGATATTTGCACGCCAGCGCTGTATCTTCATCACATTCTGCCAGCTTTTCGTTTACTTCTCCAAAAATATGAGGCAATTCCTCAGTAAGCTGCATGTACTGTTTTTCGATTCTGCTTCTGTTTTTTTCCAAAAATACTGCCATTATAATTCCTCCAATACCTTTTTCGCATCGCGGATTTTTTCTTCATCTGTTCTCCAGACTTCAAATTCACTGAGCGTAGGAAGTCCCATATTTACGCCTTCTTTTCTATAGTCCATCACACTGTCCAGAGTGACCTTGCCTGACATATGATAAGCCTTTGCTCCTGTCAGAGGATACATCTTACGGATCACATCTGCATTTACACCGCTTCCAATCTGAATCGTTATCCTTCCGTCACCCTTCTGTACCAGATCTTTCAGAAGCTCTGCTCCTTCTGTACAGACATTTTTCTGTCCGGAGGTAAGGATCGTATCAATTCCAAGCTGGATTGCCTGTTCCATAGTCTCATAGGGATCTACGCACACATCAAAAGCTCTGTGAAGAGTCACTGACATATTTCCTGCCGCATCCATTAATTCTTTCATCTGCTCCATGTTCAATGTTCCATCCGGCTTCAGAATTCCAATTACCACACCTTCTGCACCCAGTTCTCTGTACTGCTCCACAGAATCCCTGATAATGGCAAACTCATGATCCGTATAGCAGAAATCTCCGAATCTCGGACGGATCAGAGCATGAATCCGGATGTCTGTATGCTTTCTGATTTCTCTAAAAAGCCATGGCCCCGGTGTTGTTCCGCCTATGATCAGATTACTGCATAACTCCAGTCTGGTTGCGCCGCCCTTAGCTGCTGCAAGGGCAGATTCTACGGAATCCACACATGCTTCCAGTATATAATTTTTCACGTTTTGTTTCCTCCTTCATATGAATCAGGGTATGCCTGATAAACAGGACTGTCTTTCTTGCAAAAAAACGACTGAGGGCTGCAGCCTTCAGTCGTTTTTATCATTATTTGTATAAATGACAGGCTACAAAGTGTCCAGGTTCTATTTCTTTGGTAACCGGTCTCTGTTCCAGACATTCTGGTTTGCACTTCTTACATCTTGCTGCAAAAGGACAGCCCTTCGGCAGATTGATCGTACTCGGAATATCTCCCTCCAGAATGATCCGGTTCGGCTCATGGGTTGGATCCGGGATCGGAACTGCAGAGAGCAGAGCCTCTGTATAAGGATGAAGCGGATTCTTATAAAGCAGCTCCTTCGGGGCAGTTTCCACTACAAAGCCCAGATACATTACGGCAATACGGTCAGAAATCATCTCCACAACAGAAAGGTCATGGGATATAAATACATAGGTCAGATCAAACTTTTCCTGCAGGTTATGAAGAAGATTCAGAACCTGTGCCTGGATTGATACGTCCAGAGCGGAAATAGGCTCATCCGCGATAATCAGCTTCGGTCTTACAGTTAAGGCTCTCGCAATACCGATACGCTGCTTCTGACCGCCGGAAAACTCATGAGGATAACGCTTTGCATGTTTCTCACTCAGTCCTACGATACCCAGAAGCTCATGAACCATTTTCATCCGTTCTGCTTTTGACATATCTGTATGGATCAGCAGAGGCTCCGCGATCAGATCCTCTACTCTCATACGGGGATTAAGGCTTCCCGCCGGATCCTGGAAGATCATCTGCATATCTTTTCTCAGAGGACGCATTTCATCCTGAGAAATATGAGAAATTTCTTTTCCCATAAATTCAATCTCTCCGCTGTCAGGAGTCAGAAGGTGATTGATCAGTCGTCCTGTGGTACTCTTTCCACAGCCGGACTCACCTACGATGGAAAAGGTTTCTCCCTTATATACATCAAAGCTTACATTGTTTACTGCATGAACAAATTTATCAGGTTTTCCCAGCAGTGTTTTTCCTACAGGGAAAGTTTTTGATACGTTTTTTAATGAAAGTATTTTTTCCATAACTTTTTCCCCTTTCCCTTACTGCTTTAACCAGCATCTGCATTTTTGATTTTCATTGATTGCTTTCAGCTCCGGCTCCTGCTCCCTGCATTTATCCGTAGCATACTTACATCTCGGAGCAAAGCGGCATCCCTTTGGCATTGAGGAAAGATCCGGAACACTTCCCGGAATACTTGGCAGTACCTTAACCCCAGATCCTAATTTCGGAACTGACGCGATCAGACCCTGGGTATAAGGATGAGAAGGATTGCCAAACAGTACTCCTACCGGCGCTTCCTCTACGATCTTGCCGGCATACATAACGATAACGCGGGAACACATCTCTGCAACAACTCCCAGATCGTGTGTAATCAGAAGAATACTTGTTCCCTGCTCCTTCTGGATTTTTTTCATCAGTTCCAGAATCTGTGCCTGAATAGTAACGTCCAGAGCTGTTGTGGGCTCGTCGGCAATGAGAAGCTTAGGATCACAGCTCATTGCCATGGCGATCATAACACGCTGGCTCATACCGCCGGAAAGCTGGTGCGGATAGTTTTTCAGAACACGCTGGGGATCCGGGATACCTACCTGAGACAGGATCTTTGCTGCTCTTTCTCTTGCCTGTTCTTTATTAAGACTGGTGTGCAGACGGATTCCCTCTATCATCTGTTTGTCAATACGCATTGCAGGATTTAAGCTGCTCATGGGTTCCTGGAAAATCATACTCATTTTTCCGCCCCTGATATCCAGTATTTCTGCTTTGCTTGCCTTAAGAAGGTCTTTTCCTTCAAAAATAACTTCTCCATTGGTAACCTTACCCGGTGTATCCTTTAAAAGCTGCATAATGGACAGAGAGGTTACACTCTTACCACAGCCTGACTCACCTACCAGGCCCACAATCTCACCTTTTTGGATCTCAAAGCTCACTTCTTCGACGGCGGTTACACTACTTTTTTTACTGGAAAAGAACTCTGTACGCAGTTCCTTTACCTCAAGTAATTTTTCTGACATACTCGTACTCCTTTCAAATTTATTTGATCTTTGGATCAAGAGTATCTCTTAAACCATCACCAAAAAGGTTAAACGCAAGTACCGTAATAAAAATAACCAAACCTGGCAGATAAACCATGTGAGGTGCTGTATTTAAGTAAGTTCTTCCCTGAGAAAGCATTGCGCCCCACTCCGGGTCAGTAACGTTTGCTCCAAATCCCAAAAAGCTCAGGGAGGAAGCAGCCATAATAGCAGAACCGATTCTCATGGTAAAGTTTACGATCAGAGACTGAATTGTTCCCGGGAAAATATGTACAAACAGCAATCTTCCGTCCTTACATCCCAAACTCTGCGCCACCTCCACATATAGCGAGCCCTTAACGGCCAGCGTGGCGCTTCGCATGATACGTGCAAAACTTGGCACTGTAAATACCATAACCGCAATAAATACATTCACGATTCCAGGTCCCAGAATTGCCACGATAGCAATGGCAAGCAGAATATCCGGGAAACTGAACAGCACGTCTGAACCGCGCATAACCAGCATCTCGATCACACCGCCATAGTAGCCTGCAAGAAGACCCAGAACTGTTCCGATGGCAGCACCCACGATAACAGAAGAAAGAGAAACTCCCAGTGTCAGACGGGTACCTGCAAGAAGACGGCTCAGGATATCACGGCCGTAATGGTCTGTTCCAAACCAGTGCTCTGCAGAAGGTCCCTTAAGCATGTTTACATAATCATAAGCATCCGGATCATAAGGAGCCAGATATTCTCCAAACAGTGCAAGAAATACCAGAAGGATCATAATAATGAATCCAAGCACAGCGGTCTTTCTTTTCATGAATTTCTTTACAAAATCTTTTACCCTGCTGCTTTTGGCAGCAACGTTTTCATCAATAAAATTTTCTTCAAAGCTATTATTAGTTTTTGTCTGTTCATTTGATGTGTTAGACATAATATCCTCCTTTTACCATCAATCGTAGCGGATCTTCGGGTTGATTACGCCATAGAGTACATCCACGATCAGGTTGATCAGCACATACTGCAGGGCAAAAATCATCAGCAGTCCCTGAATGACCGGGTAATCTCGATAGGAAATGGAGTCTACCAGAAGTCTTCCCATTCCCGGGATAGAGAAAATCGACTCTGTAATAACAGAACCGGATAACAGTCCGCCAATCTGCAGACCAAGGATTGTAATAACCTGGATCAAAGAGTTTTTAAAGGCATGAGAAAACATAACAATGAATTCCTTCTGTCCCTTTGCTCTTGCAGTACGCACATAATCTTCTCTCAAAGTTTCCAGCATGGAAGAACGGGAGTATCTTGCCAGTACAGCCATGATACCTGTTCCCATAACAAGAGATGGAAGAACATACCCTTTCCAGGTATCCAGTCCGGCAGAAGGCAGCCATCCTAAACGAACAGCAAATATTTCAATGCCCATCAGACCCAGCCAGAATCCAGGAGCGGAAAGTCCGGAAATGGCAAATAACATTCCAAAATGATCAAAAAACTTTCCTCGCTTAATCGCACACATAACACCAATAAAAATACCAAGCACCGGCGCCCACAAAATACCGCAGAACACCAGCTTAAGTGTAAATGTCATACGTGATGCGATCATTTCCGTTACAGGGAGATTTGATTTCAGGCTGCGTCCCATATCCCCGCGAAGCAGTCCCTTCATATAATCAACATACTGAACGATGATCGGCTTATTTAAACCGAATTCTTCCCTGATGGCCTCTACCTCTTCTACACTGGCCTCCACGCCTGCAAGTGTTTTTGCAGGATCACCGGGGATCAAATGAATAAAGAAGAATACAACGATTGAAATAACCAACATCAACGGGATTGTTTGTAATAAACGTTTTACAACATACCGACCCATATATACCTCCGTCATAGAAAAAGGGGGGATATCCCCCCCTTGCCTTTAGTTTACTTTTGCGAATAATGCCGCTGTTTATACATTCAAACCAATAGTAGTGAATACCATTTCACCAGCCGGTTTGTACTGAAGACCAGTTACATAGCTCTTATATGCTGCCAGCTTGTTGTCGTTTCCAAGGAAGATCCACGGACATTCTTCCCATGCAATAGCCTGAGCTTTTGCGTATGCTTCTGCGATCTCATCTGTATCTGTCATCTTCAGAGCATCATCAAGCAGGGTATCAAATTCTTCATTTTTCCAGAATGCTGTGTTATATCCTTCCGGCGGGAATTTGCTGCTGTGAAGAATACTTCTCATGGAACCGTCTGCCTCATAGGAACCGGAACCCCAGTTTACATACCACATCTCAACGGTTGTATCTTCCAGAGGTGCGCTGGTAAGCTCTGCATTAGCGGTAGATTCGTTGGCAAGAAGCTCTACGTTTACATTGATCTGAGAAAGCTGCTGTTTTACAAACTCAGCGCCCTTCATTTCAATACTTGTGTTGTCTACAATAATCTTTACGTCAAATCCGTCCTCATATCCTGCTTCTTTCATCAGCTCTTTTGCTTTTTCCAGGTCAGCAGTATACGGTGTCTGAGGAGAGTGATACATGATACTCTCAGAATAAATAGATGTAGGCGCTTCTGCATAGCCGCTAAATACAACCATTGCATATGCCTCGCTGTCAAAAGCATAGTTCATGGCCTGACGTACTCTCTTGTCAGAGAAAGGCTTTCTTCCGTCCGGAAGTTCCATTTCTGTGTTCAGAGTAACATAACGGTAAGTGATACTCGGGTTATTATCAATGATAATAGTCGGTTCTCCTTTAATACGCTCTACGTCAGTAGCCGGAAGCGGATCGATAACATCTACTTCACCTGTCTGAAGCATTGCAATACGGGCACCATCCTCAGGTACTACCTGGAAAGTAAGAGTATCAACAGTTGCTCCTTCTCTCCAATAGTTATCATTGCGAACCATCTTAGTGTAACCGCCGTCTACACGCTCTTCAAGAATGAACGGGCCTGTACCACAGGAATGTTTTGCAAGGTAGTCTTTACCCTGATCCATACCTGCTTTACTTACAATACGAGTCTGTGTGATCTTGTTGATAAAGGTGTTGTTAGGCTCTTTCAGCTTAATAGTAACTACATACTCGCTGTCTGCAGTTACGCTCTCCCAGTCTTTTACTGTTCTCTGAAGAGTAAGACTGTCGTCAGCCATTCCTCTTTCATATACTGCTACAACTGACTCTGCATTAAAGTCTTCACCGTCGTGGAATTTAATTCCTTCATTAAGAGTAAATGTATAGCTCAGACCATCCTCAGATACGCTCCAATCCTTAGCAAGCATAGGAACGATCTCTGAATCCTCATTAAATGTCAGAAGAGTCTCATACATTGCATTAGTGATTGTGTTGGAAAATCCGTTACTGGATACATGAGGATCCAGATGGGTAGCATCTGCCTGCAGAGCAACTACCATATCATTATCCGGAGCTTTAGCCTCCATATCCTTACCTGCGAATTTGTCTTCTGCTGCGCTTACTGTAGCTGTCATGCCAAAAACCATGGCGCCTGCAAGCAAAAGTGCTAACAGTTTTTTCTTCATAAGATCATCCTCTCTTTTCTTTTTTTCTTTTTTCGTCTCTCTTCTGCATATTGCGTTTTCAGTACTTCCATTCTAACATATTTGCACAAATTCCACAATCTTTTTTTGCGATTTATTATCTATTTTTACGTTAAATCATCTGTGTACAGACTTTTAAAATGTAAATTTTTAACAAAATAATGCAGAAAAAGTTACTCTTTCATTTTTATTTATAACTGAATCTTGCTCATTGCTGCTTTATCGCATACAACCGTCACATCATTATGAAGCTGAAGAATAGATGCCGGTACTTCAGGAGTGATCGGACCTGTAAATGCTTTTGCGATAATATCAGCTTTTCCCTCTCCGGATGCTACCAGAAGGATTTTCTTTGCTCTCATGATTGTTCCGATTCCCATTGTATAAGCCTGACGGGGAACGTCTTCCTCTTTTTCAAAGAATCTCTTATTTGCTTCAATTGTGCTCTCTGCCAGATCTACACACTGAGTGTTTTTGCAGAATTCACTTGCAGGCTCATTAAATCCGATATGTCCGTTATGTCCGATTCCCAGAAGCTGAAGATCAACTCCGCCTGTAGCTGCAACAACTTCATCATACTCGCGGCATGCTTTTTCGCTGTCCGGCTCCAGACCGTTCGGAACGAAGGTTCTGCTCTTATCAATATTTACATGATCAAACAGATGGGTGTTCATAAAATAGCGATAGCTCTGGTCATTGTCTCCGGAAAGGCCTTTGTACTCGTCAAGGTTTACACTTGTCACCTGTGAGAAATCAAGATCGCCTTTTTTGTACCACTCTACAAGCTGTGCATAAGTTCCTTCCGGTGAGGAGCCGGTAGCCAGTCCCAGAACACAATCCGGCTTCATGATGATCTGAGCGGAAATAATGTTCGCTGCGATACGGCTCATTGCCTTGTAATCTTCTCCACAATAAAATTTCATTGCAAAGTCCTCCTTTAATATATGTTTTTATTTTCAGGACTGCTTCTTACATCAGTCGGAGAAGCATGTCCCCTGTACCTGAATTATAACCGCTTGTAGCACAAATTCCATTTAATTTTTCAGATATTACAAATTTAAACGCCGCCTGGCTCTGCACCACAAACATGATTCCGGCGCACGTCTCTTTCGCTCAGATCAGCCTTACTCCTGACGCTTCAAGCGTATTTACAATGGTATCATCCGGATATTCGTCTGTTACGATCCCGTTAATATCATCAAAATGTGCAAATTTATAAGAATCATTAAAATAAAATTTTTCCTTTTCCATAACAACGTACTTATGCCTGCTGCTGTGGATCACTGCCTTTTTTGTCAGTCCGTCCTCAACCCCAAGAGTCGTAACAGTAAGATCCACCATATCTACACCGCAGCTTCCAAGGAAGGCCCTGTCAAAACTGTACTGTTTCAGTACCTCGATCGTAGCTGCTCCCATAAACCCATTCACACCCTGATACATGGTTCCGCCTGTACCGATCACAGTGATCATAGGATTCTGTACCAGGATCTGCATGATATCAATCATATTGGTAACAACCACGACCCTCATTCTGGATGCTGCCAGAAGTTTTGCCAGTTCGATATTGGTAGTGGAAATATCAAGAAAAATGGTTTCATTACTCTTGATAAGCCCCATGGCTTTTTCTGCAATGATCTTCTTTTTATCCAGATGATAATTTCGTCTGTCGATAACATCCCGCTGGAGAGGATAATCCTGAGACATGATAGCCCCTCCATAGGTTCGTTTCAGTTTTCCGGCATTTTCCAGAGTTTTCAGATCCTTACGGATACAGTCTTCAGACACCTGAAATTTTTCGCTGAGTTCTTTTACCTTAACCTTCCCCTTGTCCTGAAGACACATGATGATGGCACTTTGTCTTTCTTCTGTAAACATGAAGTACCTCCTTTCATTTAAGAGGAGTTTTTGTCTTTATTCTTCTGTAAGAATTACATCAAGTACTGTATCTGTCTGATCCGGAAGGACAGGATCCAGTCCAAGATCTGCAAATACAATATCCGGATAATCACTGTGTACCCAGCTGTCAGATACCGGAACCTCTGCTCCGGATGCCAGATAACGGATTGCCTTTAAGCGGTCTTTCGGAACCCCAAGAAGAGGCACCGGACCAATCGTATTCTCAAAAAGATGGAAATACAGATGATTTCCTTTGGATGTAATACGTCCGTAATCCGGCTTCTCCAGCTGGGATTTACCACATCCGTAAATACTCTCTCCATTTTTCTTCATCCATTTACCGATCTCACGAAGGATCTTCATGGATTCCTCAGGAATATTTCCCTTTGCATCCGGTCCTACATTCAAGATCAGGTTTCCACCCTTGGAAACACATTCAACCAGCTTTTTGATAAGCATAGGAGCCGGTTTATAGAAATGATCGGTAGCGCAGTATCCCCAGTGATTGTTCATGGTGAAACATGCTTCCCAGGCAATATCATTGCCTTCTGCATCCTGAATGCCATTAGGCGGTATCATCTGCTCAGGGCTTACAAAATCTCCATGATACGGTGTCGGTTTACATTCTGCCAGAGATCCGTATCCTTCTCCACTTACCTCCAGACGGTTGTCGATGATCACATCCGGCTGGAGACTGCGTACCATGTTCATAAGCTCTGTTGCTTTCCATGCTTCTCCTCTGAGATCGTCATAAGAGAAATCAAACCAGAGGATATCGATCTTACCATAGTTGGTGCAGATTTCCCGAATCTGATTATGCATATATGTAAGATAATTATCAAAATTCCGGTTATCGTTTTTATAAGCCGGATTATTTCTCATCGGATGCTGTCGGTCTCCATAATGAGGATAATCATCATGATACCAGTCAATGATGGTGAAATAAATACCAACCTTCAGTCCTTCTGCGCGTACTGCTTCTACATATTCCTTAACAAGGTCACGTCCGCATTTAGTGTTCGTGGATTTAAAGTCTGTATACTGGCTGTCAAAAAGGCAGAATCCGTCATGATGCTTGGCTGTCAGAACAACATATTTCATTCCGGCTTCTTTTGCCGCACGAGCCCATGCTCTCGGATCGTAATCTACAGGATCAAACTCATCAAAGTATTTCATATACTCTTCTTTTGTGATCTCTTCTTCACTTCTTACCCACTCGCCTCTGGCAGGAATGGAATAAAGTCCCCAGTGGATGAACATTCCAAATCTTGCGTCAAGGTACCATTCCATTCTTTTGTTGTACTCTTCTCTGTTAAATGTGTACATGGCCTTCCTCCTGTAGGAAATTTATTTGGGATTCCGGGTACAAAAAAAAGCATCTCTTATTTTTTGCCTTTTTGCAATGTTCTTATTATCTAATCCGGATCAAAACATGCCCCTTTGCATACTCATAAAAATGCTTCTCTTAATTTGATGCACTCAGTATAACAATATTCTACATATTTGTCAATGAATTTTTATCATTTTTTATTGATTTTTATTGTTTTATCCCGTTTTCATTTGGTAAATAAGTGGAAACGCGCCAAAACAATACAAATCAAACTGCTTTCTTTTGTCATAAGAGCCCTATTTCACATGCATCTGACCGAATCCTCGCGGAGCCACAAAAAAACGGACCGAAGATGCTCTCTCCGATCCGAAATCCTCATACCTTAAACCGGTATCCCACTCCCCAGATGGTTTCGATGTACTGAGGCTTAGCTGTATTAAATTCAATCTTTTCTCTGATCTTTTTAATATGGACAGTAACTGTGGCAATATCTCCCACGGATTCCATAGCCCAGATCTCCCTGAACAGCTCATCTTTGGTAAACACCCGGTTTGGATTTTCTGCAAGGAATGTAAGAAGGTCAAATTCCTTAGTTGTAAAGGTTGTTTCTTCTCCATTTACCCATACGCGTCTTGCAGTCTTATCAATCTTGATGCCGCGAATCTCTATAATATCATTCTTTACAGTACTGGATCCTACCAGACGGTTATACCGCTCCATATGTGCTTTTACACGGGCGACCAGTTCGCTCGGGCTGAATGGCTTGGTCATATAATCATCCGCCCCAAGTCCAAGTCCCCGGATCTTGTCGATATCGTCTTTTTTTGCCGAAACCATAATGATCGGAGTATTTTTTTCCTGGCGGACCTGCTTGCAGATATCAAATCCATCTACCTCAGGAAGCATCAGATCCAGAATGATCAGATCATATTCTTCCTTCATTGCCTTTTCCAGACCGGTGTCGCCTCTGTTCGCGATTTCTACTTCAAATCCGGAAAGTTCCAGATAATCTTTTTCAAGATCCGCAATCGCTTCTTCATCCTCAATGATCAGTATCTTACTCATTTCATTGGTACCTCCTGATATTTTCTCAAAACAAAATACATAATGGTTCCGATCCCCTCACGGCTGGTAGCCCATACTTTGCCGCCGTGATCCTCCATGATCTTACGCACAATGGAAAGACCGATACCACTTCCTCCCTTGGAGGAATTTCTTGAAACATCTGTCCGGTAAAAACGGTCAAAAATAAAAGCCAGATCCTTGGATGCGATTCCTTTTCCATTGTCTTCGATTTCTACCTGTACAAAATCTCCCACATCCTTAACCCTGATCTGTATCACGCCCTTCTGCTTATCCATATACTTAATGGCATTGCCGATGATATTATGAATCACACGACGGATCTGCTCTCCATCTGCGATCACCTGCACGTTCCTGTCTACATAATTGGCGTAATAAAGCTGTATTCCTCTTGTTTCCAGTTCCAGTCCGATCTCCTCTGCACAGTCGGAAAAATAATCTTCCACATTCAGCTTACTGAAGGTATACGGTATCCTGTTGGTGTCGATCTTGGAATAAAAAGTAAGCTCATTGATCAGATGATCCATTTCATTGGTCTTGTTATAAATAGTCCTTACATAACGATCCATCTTTTCCGGAGTATCTGCCACTCCGTCCATGATTCCTTCCACATATCCTTTCACCGCTGTAATAGGTGTTTTCAGATCATGTGATATGTTGCTGATCAGCTCTTTGTTTTCTTTATCAAGAATAATCTTTTCTTCTGCCGATTCCTTCAGTCTCCGTCTCATTTCCTCGAAATCCCGGCAAAGCTCGGAAAATTCATCCGTTCCTTCTACATCCAGCACAAAATCCAGATTTCCCTCTTTAATATTCTGGGTAGCCTTACGGAGTTTCACAAGAGGAGTCGCAACACTTCTGTATATCCAAAGTCCTACAGAAAGACCTGTAAATACAAGAATCACCAGGGCAGACACAAAAAGATCCTTTGTCATGATCTGTATCCCGTCATCATCAGATTCCGAATCAGCAATGGTAATCCCATAATCATAGTCGTAAGAAGCTTCCTGAGCTTCCTTTGCCTTTTCCATATTACGATTCTGAGATTCCCTGAATCCGTGAAGTGTAGCCGCAGACAAAAGAAGGGGGACCAGAATGATCATAAGAAAGCCTACTATGATCCTTGTCCGTAATTTCATAACATATCCCTCTTTCCAAATCCTTTCCCATTACACAAAAAAAGAACGCAGGGCAGCAAAATCAGATTATTCACTGCCTGTGCGTTCATTATATCACATCATCAGATTTCTATGTCTAAATTTTCTATAAAATCATTTTACAGATATTTTTTCAGATCTTCAGCCTTATCAAGCTTCTCCCATGGAAGATCTACATCTGTACGTCCGAAATGACCATAAGCTGCTGTCTGTTTGTAAATCGGTCTTCTTAAGTCAAGCATACGGATGATTCCTGCCGGGCGAAGGTCAAAGTTCTCACGGATGATCTCAACCAGCTTTGTATCAGAAAGCTTTCCTGTTCCAAATGTCTCTACATTAATAGAGGTCGGCTGAGCCACACCGATCGCATAGGAAAGCTGGATCTCACATTTGTCCGCAAGACCTGCTGCAACAATATTTTTTGCAACATAACGTGCTGCATATGCTGCAGAACGGTCAACCTTTGTACAGTCTTTTCCTGAAAAAGCACCGCCGCCGTGACGTCCGGATCCGCCATAGGTATCAACGATGATCTTACGTCCGGTAAGACCACTGTCTCCATGAGGTCCTCCGATAACGAAGCGACCTGTCGGGTTGATGAAATACTTGGTATTCTCATCTACCATATCTGCCGGAATGATCGCATCAAATACATATTTCTTAATATCCTCATGGATCTGCTCCTGTGTCACTTCCGGGTCATGCTGAGTAGAGCATACAACAGCGTCGATACGGCTTGGCTTGCCATTCTCATCATACTCTACTGTTACCTGAGTTTTTCCATCTGGTCTTAAATAGCTGAGAGTTCCGTCTTTGCGGATCTTAGTAAGCTGGCGTGCAAGTTTGTGTGCCATATTAATAGCATAAGGCATATATTCCTCAGTCTCATTGGAAGCATAACCGAACTGAATTCCCTGATCTCCCGCACCGATAGCATCGATCTCATCCTCGCCCATTTTTGCTTCCAGAGCCTTGTCTACACCAAGAGCGATATCTGCAGACTGCTCGTCGATGGCAGTGATCACTGCACAGGTCTCTGCGTCAAATCCGTATTTACCACGGGTATAACCAATCTCTCTTACTGTGTCTCTTACGATCTTCTGGATATCTACGTAAGCGTTTGTAGTAATCTCACCCATAACAAGAACAAGACCTGTAGTAGTTGCTGTTTCACAGGCCACACGGCTCATAGGATCCTGTTCAATAAGCGCGTCAAGAATGGCATCGGAAATGGCATCGCACATTTTGTCCGGATGACCTTCTGTTACTGATTCAGAGGTAAATAAAATTTTCTCCATTGTTTTTTTCCTTTCTTTTCTGACAAAAAAACAGCCCGAATAATCGGACTGTCTGAATTTATCTTTCAATCCTCTTATTGTTCGATCACTCGCTCAGGTTGGCACCTTCCTCCAAGGAGGGGTTGCCGTGGCTTCACAGATCCTTTGTATCTCCACCACTCTGAATAAAAGGCCGCTTTTTATTTATTTTGTAACAAATCATACGATATACTTATTTATTCTTTTTGTCAAGAATAAATCTATGAACATTTTATGAATAGAATCAACCGTTTACTGTCCACTTCGTTCACAGCAACGATCATCCCACACGAAGACGGAATTTCTGAATCTCTTTTTCACTGGAAACCTTTTCTATCTCAGCTCCCAGACTTCTCAGTTTCTCCTCGAAATTCTCATAACCTCGCTGGATATAAACAATATCATCCACTACTGTCACACCGTCTGCTGCCAGACCGGCGATCACCAGAGCAGCACCTGCACGAAGGTCAGGAGCACTGACTCTTGCGCCTGTAAGTTTACGCACACCGTCAATGATAGCAGAATTTCCCTCTACCTTGATGTTTGCTCCCATTCTTGAAAGCTCATCTGCATATTTAAAACGGTTTTCAAAAATACTTTCTGTAACAATACTGGTTCCCTCTGCAAGCGTAAGGGTAACAGCGATCTGCGGCTGCATGTCTGTTGGATAACCCGGATACGGAAGAGTTTTTACATGTGTTCTGTGGAGTCTCTTGGCTGCACGGACACGGACTGCATCATCAAATTCTTCCACCTCACAGCCAATTTCTTCAAGCTTGGCTGTAGTCGCTTCCAGATGCTTGGGAATTACATTTTTTACAGTAACATCACCGCCGGTAGCCGCTGCGGCGAACATAAAGGTTCCTGCCTCGATCTGATCCGGAATGATGGAATATTCAGTACGGTGAAGCTTTTCAACACCTTTGATACGGATCACATCGGTTCCCGCACCCTTGATATTCGCTCCCATACTGTTCAGGAAGTTGGCAACATCTACAACATGAGGCTCTCTTGCCGCATTCTCGATAATGGTACGTCCCGGAGCCATAGATGCAGCCATCATGATATTAATGGTTGCTCCTACTGAAACCACATCAAGGAAAATATGGCTTCCATGAAGGTTCTCTGCTCTGGCAACGATAGCGCCATGAACAATCTTTACATCTGCTCCAAGAGCACGGAATCCCTTCAGATGCTGGTCGATCGGTCTGCTTCCGATATTGCAGCCTCCCGGAAGAGGTACTTCTGCATGTTTGTATTTGCCAAGCAGTGCACCCAGAAGATAATAGGACGCACGGATTTTTTTGATATATTCATAATCAACACTGATATCAGCAATGGTAGATCCGTTGATCTTCACAGTGGATCTGTTGATGCGCTCTACCTGCGCTCCGATCCCCGCGATTGCTTCCAGTAAAACATTGATGTCTCTTACGTCAGGCAGGTTCTCAATTAATATGGTATCATCCGTCATAATAGCAGCCGAAAGTATCGCAAGGGCCGCATTTTTGGCTCCGCCAATCTCAACTTCCCCTACTAACGGATTGCCACCTTTAATTACATACTGTTCCATAAAACACCTCTATAATTATTTTTACTCCGTAAGTCGAAGCAAACGCCAGAAATAACTGATTCCAACAAAAAAAATATTATCTTAAAATGTTCAATAACGTATTATAACACATTTTTAACATTTGTAAATAAAAATTTCACGGTTTCTGTCTGCCTCCACTGTGCTCCATGCACAACAGTTACCTTTTTTCTGCAGTAAGCCTGTCCAGAACTGCCTGAAGGCATGTCTCCAGATCTTTTCCTTCTTCGTCTACCACAATATCTGCATACTTCTCATACAGAGGCGTTCTTTCCTGGTAAAGATCCTCCAGGGTCTGTCCTTCTTTTAAAAGAACTCCTCTCCCTTTCAGATTACCAAGCCGCTTTGAAAGAGGCTTTAAGGACAGCTTCAGATAAACCACCGTTCCTATGGATCTCAGATGTTCCATTGCCTCATGACAGTAAACCACACTTCCGCCTGTGGCAATCACTGTTTCCTTTGTTTCAATCGAAGCATTTACTCTGTTTTCTATTTCTTTAAATCCGTCATTTCCCTCCTGGGATATGATCTGATGAAGCTTTCTTTTTTCCTGTTTCTGGATCAGAAGATCCGAATCAAGGAACTGATACCCCAGTATTTTTGCAAGAACGACTCCAATCGTGCTTTTTCCCGCACCGGGCATTCCGATCAATATGATATTATTCATATGTTTTATTGCCTTCCAGATAAAGTATTTACAGTTTACAGGATTTTATTTTACCATAAAAAGCCTTATTCTGCAATCCTTAGCGAATTTCGCGGTTTTTTACTGGATTTTCATCGTTTTTTTCTTTTATTTTTCACTTTTTTTACACTATAACCAAAAGTTCCCAGTTTTCTTCCTGTTGCAAGGTATTCACCATGGGAATATACGATGGGTTTTGCCCGGTTCAGATCAAATCTTTTTTTCTCATCCATATATTTTTCATCAGCATGAACTGCCACGACTTCTGCAATAAACATATGGTGAGAACCCAGTTCTTTTATTTCCCGTACACGACACTCGATGTTTACCGGTGATTCTGCGATCATAGGCGCTTTTACCAGATCTGCCTTTTCCCTGGTAAGGCCTGTTTCTTTAAATTTATCTACATCCCTGCCGGATCTTACTCCGCAGTAATCTGTGGCAAAAGCCAGTTCTTCTGTAGTAAGATTAATCACAAATTCCCCTGTTTCCCGGAGCATATGATAAGAAAAACGCTCCGGACGGACAGATACAGACACCATGGGGGGATTGGTACATACCGTTCCCGCCCATGCTACTGTAATAATGTCGTCTCTGCCTTCTTTATCTGCAGTACTTACCATGACCACAGGAAGAGGGTAAAGCATATTCCCCGGCTTCCAGCTTTGTTTTGCCATTGCTTTCTCCTTGCCTTTATGCATACTCATTCAGCATCTGTGCAGCTTCCATCAGTGCAGGGATCAGCTGTTTCTTTCTGGATACAACGCCCTCTAGGTAAAGGGAACCGTCCTCTGCCTCCATTCCAAAAGCACTTTCGGCCATTTCCCGGCTTCCTTCGCCGTAGAAAAGCAGCTCTGTAGAACGGTTCATAATACTGGTGAGCATAAAGTAAACTCTGGTAACTCCATGACGGCCACATTCACTGACCATAAACGGCTCCAGCTTTTTCTTAATCTCCTTCAGCTCTTCTTCATCCATGGAACTGATCTGCCCCACTCCAAACATAATATCGCCTTCAGCAATAAACTTCTTATAATCCTGATAAAAGATTTCTTCAGGAGCTTTATCTTTCAGATTGCTTCCTGCCTTGAACATCTCTTTTGCAAATTCCTCAATAGAAATATCTGCGATCAGAGCAAGAGCGCCTGCTGCCATTTTATCCTGCAGGGTACAGGTAGGCGAACGGAACATCAGAGTGTCTGAAATAATAGCCGCACAGAGAAGACCTGCGATCTTGGGCGGAATCTCCAGCTTCTGTTCTCCGTATATCTGATACATAATCGTTCCTGTACATCCTACCGGCTGGTTCCGGAAATTAATAGGCTGCATGGTCTGCAGTGTTCCCAGCTTATGATGATCGATGATTTCCAGAATATCCGCTTTGTCAATATTATCCACTGCCTGGTCTTTTTCATTATGATCTACCAGGACTACCTTTTTCCTGTGCATGTCAAGGAAATTACGGCGTGAAATGGTTCCCACACATTTTCCCTTTTTGTCGATCACAGGGAAGGCACGATGCCGGTGTTTGATCATCACATCCTGGATATCGTCTGTAAAATCTTCCGTATGGAAGGTAACCAGATTATCCGTCTTCATGATATAACGTACCGGAATGCTCTGATTGATCAGCCTCGATATGGTAAAGGTATCATAGGGTGATGAGATCACTACGATATCTCTTTCATGAGCCAGCTTCAGTACTTTTTCTGTTACCTGGATATCCATTCCCACAATAATGCAGCTTACGTTCAGTTCAATGGCCTGAAGATGATCCTCTTCCCTGTTTCCAAGGATCACCATGTCATTTTCCCCCACATATTCTTTGATCTTGCCGGGATCCGCAGTTCCTACCATGACTTTTCCTTCTGTAAAATAACCATGGCCATTTCCTTCTACGATCTTTCCGCAGATTGTTTCAGCAATCCTCTGATACTGTGTCCTTGCCCTGGAAAGAAGATAGCTGTCTGTGGTATCCATATATGTTTTTGCAATATCGCCAATAGTGATCAGCCCTTCCAGACTGCCGTCTTTGTCCCTGATAGGAAGAGATACGATACTGTTTTCCTGCATCAGATCCCATGCATTTTTCAAAGACATACTTTTGTCCGCCTCCGGACTCATACGGATATCCATATCCTTTACCTGAGTCCCGATATTGCTTAAATATCCAGGCGGCTGGATTCCAAAACGGTTCAGAACAAATTCTGTTTCCTCATTGATCTGACCGGCGCGTTTTGGTACATACCGCCTGTTCTGGAATGTTCTGTTCTTGATATCGCAGTATGCGATCGCTGAACAGATAGAATCCGTATCAGGATTCTTATGTCCGATCACAAAGATTTTATCCTGCTTCTTCATAATTTCCTCTTTCTAAAATTTAAAATAATAGTCAGTTCAGCTTAATCCCCGCAAAAAGAGATCCCAGAGAAGTGGTGGCTTCTTCTCCTGCGTCCGGAGCCTCATAAACCTCTTCTTCAATCTCCTTTGCCATCATATCTTCCGCTTCTTTGATGCTGAGGCTTAACTTTCCATCCTTCACTGCAGTTACCTTTACTTTTACCTTATCTCCTGCAGCCAGTACTTCAGAAGGTTTCCGGATTCTTTTTTCACAGATCTGTGAAATGTGTACCAGACCGGAAAGTCCGTTTCCAAGATCCACAAATGCACCGTAAGGCTGAAGGCTTTCTACTACTCCCTCTGTCACAAGTCCCACCTGAACATTGGATATTTTATTTTTTCTTTCTTCCTCTGCCTTTTCCCTTAAAAGTTCCTTTGCTGAAAGGATCAGTTTCTTACTGTCTTTATCAAAATCAATGACCTGAACCTGTACATGCTGGTTCAGATAAGCCTCTGTATCCTCCACATATCCCAGTGCAAGTTTGGAAGCAGGGATAAATCCTCTGATATCCTCCACGTAAGCGATCACACCGGCATTGGTAATCCCTTTTACCACAACGTCCAGAACTTCTCCGGATACTTTATATTCTCTGATCTTGTCCCAGGCAAGAATATCCGAAGCTTCTACTCTGGACAGGAGGATATTTCCATTTCCATCATCTTTACGCACAACAGTGGCAGAAACCTCATCTCCCGGATGTACTGCCTCCTTCAGGCTAAAGCCAGGTTCCCTGCTGTAAGCGTCTGCCGGGATTACGCCTTCTGCATAATACCCCAGATCCAGAATCACTTCTTTTTCGTCAACACTGACTACTGTTCCGGTAAGGATATCTCCTTCTTCTATTTTTTTCATGGATGCATTCAGTTCCTGTTCATAATCTTTCATTGTTTCTGCCATAATATACAACTCCTTTTTTATATGTGATATCATGCTTGATCTGTCTGTTATTGTACCAAGTCGCTAGCGCGACGGCTAGTCCTAAGTACGTGATTCCATTGCTTTTTTTCAAAAAAATCAGTTTTCCTCAAAATAAAAGTAGCAGTTTTCTTATATATGTTTTATTGTTGAATCACCACAAGACAACCTAAAACAATACAAAAAAACTGCTATGCTTATGTTATCATGGATTTTTAAACTCAACAAGTACATATTTTAC
>ENA-ORMO01000957-ORMO01000957.1-human-gut-metagenome-genome-assembly--contig:-NODE-957-length-35583-cov-5.813865_pt1 | contig 35583 bp, 35 predicted proteins | sample MGYA00242106_ERZ509001 | MGnify/ENA primary metagenome ERZ509001 (study PRJEB26280, sample SAMEA2338736) | human gut metagenome | biome: human gut; feature: human-associated habitat; material: faeces...
CTACCGGCTGCCAAACGGCAAGATTTTAATTTTGCGAAAAACTATTGACACAATCTCATGATCTGTCCGGCGGTTTTTCTTTATCGGCCAAAGTTCCAGTCCCCGGTCATGGGACTTGCGTACATGGAGATGATGTATGCTGCAAGTTGAATACTATCATTTTACGCCATCACAACCATACATTCTTTTTCATAAAAGGCGATGCCATACTTAAGAATCTTCTTCGTTCCCCATCGCTTCATCCCTTCCGCATACTTCTTTTCTTCGATCTGTTTTAAGGCCTCACCGCATGCTTTCTGCAGGTTCCCATCATCCGCATATTTCAGTTCGATCACAATCCCTGTCCGATCCGGTGTCTGGATGGAGATATCACTGTATCCTTCGCCCGCCTCCGCATTAGATTTCACACGCCAGCTTCCCTGGCTCCGCAAAAGCCCCAGCAACATTCCATGATAAAAGTTTTCTTTCATATTTTTTCGCACTGCTGTATCCCGCACACTGATGGAATCCCACAGATAGTCACTCAGCATCTCCTGAATAGTCTCCGCATCTCCGGCCGGGAATGCCGCGCAGAAGCGGTTGATCCTCTCTGTGTCCGACCTTGTCACTTCCAGGAACCAACCCTCCACCAGATCATAGAATACTTTATGGATCTCGCCATTTGGAAGCCACAGGCTAAAAATGTCTGCATCAGCCTGATCCATATATCTGCCCGTCAGATAGCCTGTGGCATAGAGGACGCTCCACACATTTCCAACGCTGTCCTCAATATCCCGATACGTTAGCTCCTGCCTAACCCTTTTTGTGATTTTTCCGCCGTTTAGCAATTCTTCTACTTCATCTTTTGTTGTCTGGTCTGCTTTTTCAAGCAAACGGAGAATGAGACTGTTCCCGCTGGTATTCGCCCAGTAGTTTTTAGGGGGAGTACCCGGAGCTGCCAGCAGTTCATCACAGTAATTAATCACATCCCAGGGACAATAGACATCTGTATCCCCAAAACGGTATCCATCATACCAGTCCCGAATTATCTCTTTATAAGAGGACAATCCATAGAATTCCAGCAGTGCATCCACATCTGCATCGGTAAATCCAAAGTACTCATCATAGCGGACATCGGAAATCGTGTGTACTTTCAGATTGTTCAGCCCTGTGAAAATGCTCTCTTTCGAGATCCTCAGACATCCGGTAAGTACCGCAAAATACAGGCTGTCATTTGTCTTCAGCGCATTGCCCAGAAGATTTCGGATGAAACTTACCATCTCATCATAGTATCCGGCCTGGAACGCTTTATCCAGCGGAACATCATACTCATCGATCAGGAGGATGGCCTTCTGGCCATAATGCTTTTCGAGAAGCAGGGAGAGTGTCTTAAGACTGTCAACCAACGTATCATCGGACATGGTGTATTTCGAACTGCCCTTCACCTCCACATTGACCAACTGATTATAAGAATTTTTATCATTCTCATCCAGTTTCGCACTGTCACGCAGAAAACGAAATCTTCCAGCCTCATTCCCAATGACCGTTTTCAATGATGCCAGCGCAGAATCATATTTTAAACCATCCACGCTTTTCAGGCTGATAGAAATCACAGGGAGTTTACCCATGTATTTCTCGCACAGTTCTTTTTCCCGCGCTATCTTCAGTCCTTCAAACGGCGCCGGATCTCTCCCTATCTCAAAAAAGCATTTCAGCATGCTCATGTTGAGGGACTTTCCAAACCGTCGGGGCCGAGTAAACAGATTTACTTTTCCCCAATTCTGTAAAAGTTCTTTAATGAACAGTGTTTTATCTGCATAGTAAAAATTCTCAGAGGAGAATTCCTCAAAATTTTCGATTCCAATGGGAAGTTTCTTTCTCACCTTCCCCACACTCCCTTCTATCATCCGCCTATTATGTATCCATTTTACCGTTAAGCCACAGGGCAGTCAAGTTCGTACATAGAGCGATCTGTAAATTATTTGTGGCTGCGGCGCAAAGGCTAAGCACGATACCCATGTATTCATCTGGCTCTTCATCTGTGAGTATTCTGGGGCATTTTCCGTCACCAGTCTGGTGATAGGAAATCACTATTCCGGATAAACGGAAATCTCTGTTCCAGAACCGGAAATCATATTTCAGGACCTTATGATAGAGACATGCATCGCAAGATGTAAATCTATTATAAAGAGGTCACAAGACAATGACCAAGTATCGTGAGTTCCTCAGGCTTACCGCTTTGGGACTGTCACAGCGAAACATTGTTCAAAGCATCGGCGTTTCGCAGAAAACCGTAGTCAAGGTTCAAAAACGAGCGCAGGAAATGCATTTATCCTGGCCGTTGGATGAAACCTTAACAGATGCAGCGCTTGAGACGCTGATGATTCCCAAGGAATCAAAGGTATCCAGACAAAAACGGATGCCGATGAGAGCATCCCCGCCCGCATCCGGCACCGAAGGACAAGACAAATGTTGAGGGCTCTGTAGGTGTCAATTCTACTTGGATCACCGCGGTGCTCCGTAATGAACAGTTCTTTTCGCTGGCCGAGCTGAACAAGGCCATCCGCATTGCTTCCCACCGCCGTCTGTATGGCCGAAAGGGGCGACACAGCACTGTTACGGAACAGAAATTTCCTCTTTTCGGACAGGTGATTTCCAAAACACCGGACTGGCGCTTTCAGCGCACCGGTATATCCATTCAGTGAAAAACAGGGAACGGACTGCTCTCCCCAGCACCACTGTCTGAATATCAGCCCTGGCGTTTCCTATGTAAACTGGGAGATACCAAAGAGAACCGACTAGCTGAAAGCTTACATTTTAAACACGAAAAATAGGATCAGACTCAGAATTACTCCAGCCCCTGACGGGTTGGAGTAATTCTGAATTTCGGATTATTCAATACTTTTTCGATTGTGATGGGATCTGCCATTGATACTATGTCAAGAAGTGGACGGATTTACACAAGCGCCAAAAGAGATTCTTCAAAATCATATGCACTCTGGCAAAGTTCGGTTACTTTAGACCAGTTTTCACAGACGGTAGGTACAAACTGCTCAAATATACGGATGCGTTTCTTCTGGCCGGATATCCGAATGTTGTGATAATATTTTCCACGTGCAATGATATGTTCCCACGGCGCTTCAACCGTCTCAATTCCATCGGTTTGATCATACGCAGCAACGATCCAGGCTTCAGTACTATCACATGGAATAACAATACAGGTATCATCTGTTTCTTTGAGCCATGTAGTAAGGAGAGCTTTGAGGTGAGACATATACCCTGTCACAGAAGCATCATGTCCTGGGCACGGAAGGACAATAGGACAGGCAGCCCGCCCAGCTGAGGTGGTATCACACTCTAAAGGATTCCATTTCCCCTTATGAGCACACTGCGTCGCTTCGCACCAGCAATGCGAAGATTTTTCCTTTCGAGACACATCCCCATCCATTTGGATCACTAAAAAATCCAAAGCTGGCTGAATACTCTTCATCAATTCATTGCGAATTGACGCATTATCATAACACCATTTCCAAACGCCTTTCCATCCATTCCCGTATTTCCCGGTCAAATCGTTTTCCGGTTGGAGCATGACATAGGTGTTTTTTTCACCAGTGATCTGGTCAATGACACCTTTCAAAATAATATAGTCAGTAGGACCCTCGCAAACAATTCCTATGTGTTTCATATCAGAGTAGGCACACCCCCCAACCGCCCACTGATCCAGAGCCGAGACAGTGGCTGGCCTTCATTAATCAACTCCTGAGAAACTTTGACCCGTTGGATCTGAGCATAGCCGCTGGCATCACGATCCACCGCAAATAAGCGAATATCGTCATTGTTCAAATCCAATCCATCCAAAACCAGCGGATTATGGGTCGTCAGAAAAACGTGCTTACCTTGTTGCAAAATCTGACCGCAAAATACCTCTATCATCTTTTTGGCCAAACGCGGATTTAATGCATGGTCAAAACTGTCTACTGCAAAAATGGATGGGCCTTGCGGGTGCATTGCCAGTGCAAGCATGAACAGGACATAAAGAGCACCTTCGCTTGCATCATAGCCTGTAAATTGAGCTGTTTCCTTCATATAGCGGTCTGTGAACTCGATAATATTGCGCGTGGTTGGAACATTAGCATTGATATTGCTTTTCTTTGGGGAGGCTACTGTAATATCAGCGGCCCAGTCAATCATATCAAGAACATCGTCCATGTAGAGATTTCCAAAATACACTTCATCATCCTCAGAGTGAATCAATGCCTTGAGGGCTTCCGCAAGGCGGCCGCCATTCAGCCCAATCGGAGTCGTTTGATTCGTATCAGGTGCAGTGCCACGCAATGTAATGGTGTTAGGTTGAAATATACCGTATGCCGAAAAATCCTCAGCGATTTTTCGGCTGGCTTTTAGATTAACCTCATCATCAATAAGGAAAAAGCCAATGTAGTTGTTGCTCTGCTGGGAGGATGCGTTACTGCGCCCCCACCGCTTTACCCCATTTTGGAAGAATACTTCGGAATGATACTTCCAATACTCTGTATCAGTAGGGGTAGTTAAGTGAACATCATACTGATACACATCCGAACTGCTGCCATCATCCCATTCCAGCGAAAGGTCAACAGTAGGCTTTGCCCGATTAATGCTTTTGAAATTTGACTTGTAGAGGGCAGGAACGCTGAGGCGAACTCCTTTGCGCTGAAGACTGGCAGCATCAACGCGGTCTGTCATGGCCGCGCTTAACAGACCTATTCCTTCCAGAATAGTGGATTTCCCAGAACCGTTGGATCCTATAAATACATTAACCTTTCCCGGTTCAAAAGATGCTTTATAAAGACATTTGAAGTTTCCAAAGGTTATTTTTCTCAGATTCATAGTATTGCCCCTTTCTAATTATATATAGTATATCAGATTATCGGAATTAAATACAATTATTTTTTTAAAGAAGGCAATATCTAATTATATAAGTTTTGGAGAAAGGATATTTACCTGTGGGTTAGTAAAGCTTCCACAGTATAATGGTGTCGTAAATTAAGCCACTTTTTCGGACAGATTTTAATGAATCTGATATACTTAAATCAATTCGAAAGAGAGGATTCATTATTATGTCCAGACAAAGAAAGAGATTTAATGCAAAATTTAAATCAGACCTTGTAATTGAGCTGTTTGCAGATTACCAGCCCAGACGACTGCCTGCGCCATATTCAGCGCCCCCCTATGACCTAAATAGCGGCCAGCCAAGGACACGTCTACCGGATGGACGGCTATCGAGAAGCCTGCTGATGTCTCCAGCACTTCTTCAATTTCAAATCCAAGACCGCATTTCCCATCAGGAAGCAGATTGCAATAAGCGATACAATTTAAACAATTTTTCTTTGGCATACCTGTTATGTCCCCCTTTATGGGTTATTTTAACACAGTAAATGATGGGCTGCAATGCGTATTTCAGCTGCAACGCAATGCTCAAATCTCATAGATCAGAGTACAGCTCCTCCCGGTACACTCCGTCCGCAATCAACTTCTTAAAGCTCTCCACAACTTATGGGCGAAGCCCTTTTACCAGTGACTGAAACTCCTGCTCTGTATCCACAAAATGATACGGTGCATATTCACCATACGCTGTTGGTCTGCTGATTGTCACAATCTGTACTCCCTTATACCCAACTGCTCTGTTCAGTTCCCTTTTTAATTCTACCAGATGCTTTCCATGAGTTGTTTTCAGAGCAAAACAACCATGTGCATTACGATCTTTCGCTACCAGATAACACACGATTCAGCACCTCCTTAAATTCATGCTCATTTCGGATAAATCCACTTTCATATTTCTCACGCATTACTTTTCCCGTATCTATCGGATAATTCTTCTTGTACAGGTAATCGTGAAGCCAGTTATTCAGCTGCCTGTCAAACAGCGTATTAAACTGAATTTCTATGGGATAATGTCTTCCGCTTTTCTGATAGTACACATGAACACCTCTGTAACCATCATCCACTGCTTTTCCATTCGTCATATCAGCGATTCGGAACTGTGAAGATTCTTCCAATATTGGATCATAACTATCACAGAAAGCTCGAAAGCCCAAAATATCATTAAACACTTTCCGTGTCTGATGGTTCGGATAGTAGCGATCGTACTTCAAAAGGATGGAATCCAAACTCTTGACTCTATAATCCAACGCAATATCTGAAAGGATCTCCTGTTCATCCAGCCACTCAGTCATCGCCATCAGCTCGGTAATTAACGAATCCTTATCAAAATAATGCAAATTCTTCTTCAATGGAATTCCCAGATGTGACTCAAACGACAACGCATCCAGAATTTCCATCGATAAGCCATTCATTTTCAGCAGCTGCTCATTCATAAGCGTACCTCCTGCTTATCAGGATTCTTTACTTATGCTACCATAGATATGCCAAATTATCAAGGCATCTACATAGATCGGTATGTGTCAAGTATTCGTTGGCACTTTTCCTTATTTATTGATGTCAGTTTATTTATTGTGTTTTCAGATAACTCTTCTTGGTCCTCTTGCAGTTACTTTTTACTCTTTTTTAGCAGAATGCTCTTGCGAAGATTTTCCTCGCTGCTGTCCGCATTGCTTCCAGCAGCGGCATATGATGTGTGATCTTCTCTACATACGGATTCCCTTTTCCATCCTTCTTTGGCGCTTTCGCTGAGTATTCCGGTCAGTTTTACACCGTAATTCCGGAAGTTGGAAACCGGCGTTCCGATGTAAAGGAAACCGTGATTCCAGAGCCATGGAAACCGTGGTTTCTTCCCTTATAATGTATTTATGCGTCTCTTAGCGTAAATACATTATAAGGAGGTCGTCTGTTATGACCAAATACCGCGAGATTATCAGACTTGCCAGTCTGAGTCTCAGTCAGACGAACATCGCGCTTAGCTGCGGTGTATCCAAGAAAACGGTCAATAAGGTTTTAAAAGCTGCCAGAGAAAAAGGCATCTCGTGGCCGCTTGATCCAAACCAGACCGATTCAGTGATTGAGCAGCTGCTGTTCCCGAAGAAGAACAGCCCTGAGTCTCAATCAAACAGGCGGATGCCGGATTATGCGCATATCCGCAAGGAGCTTCTCCGTAATGGAGTAAATAAGAAACTCCTCTGGACAGAATACCTTGAGGAATGCCGCCTTTCCGGGGATGAGCCGCTTATGTACTCACAGTTCTGCTATTACATCCAGAAGGATGAACAGAAGCGCCGCGCCACCATGCATATCAACCGCAAACCTGCGGAACAGGTTGAGGTTGACTGGGCCGGAGATCCGGCACATATCATCGATCCGGATACCGGCGAAATCCTGGATGCCCACATTTTCGTAGGAGTGATGACTTACAGCCAGTATCCATACGTAGAAGCGTTCATGGATGAAAAGCAGCCTTCGTGGATTGCTGCGCATGTCCACATGTATGAATATTTTGGCGGTGTTGCCAGGATTCTCGTGCCGGATAACTGCCGTACTGCTGTGGATCACAACAAGGGTTGGAAAGATCAGCGGATCAATGCCGTCTATCAGGAGATGGCAGAGCACTATGGCACTGCGATTATTCCAGCCCGCGTCCGGGCTCCAAAGGACAAACCCAATGCCGAGGGCAGTGTAGGGAATATTTCCACCTGGATCACCGCAGCCCTGCGCAATGAGCAGCTCTTCTCCCTCAGTGAGTTAAACCGAGCAATCCGACAGAAACTGGAAGAGTTCAGCCATCGCCCTTTTCAAAAGAAAGAGGGCAGCCGGTATGAGATCTTCCGCAACGAAGAACTGCCACTCCTGGCACCTTTACCTGCCACCCCATATGAACTGGCGGAATGGAAACAAGCCACCGTTCAGTTCAATTATCACATATCCTTTGCCGGAATGCTATACTCAGTTCCTTATGAATATATAAAACGCAAAGTTGATGTGAGGGTTACAGATAAGACCATTGAGATTTTTTACAATCACAACCGGATTGCATCCCACCGCCGGCTTTATGGACGTAAGGGACAATACAGCACCGTCACAGAGCATATGCCGGCATCTCACCAGCAGTATCTGGAATGGAACGGCGACCGTTTCCGCAAATGGGCGGAGCGGATCGGCTCCAGTACTTATCAGGTAATTGATGCAATCCTTACCTCCAAACGCGTAGAACAACAGTCCTACCGCAGCTGTATGGGGCTTTTAAAACTGGCCGACAAATATTCCGTTGACCGTTTGGAAGCCGCCTGCCGGAAAGCACTCTCCTTTACGGCTGCTCCCAGTTATAAGAGTATCAAGAACATCCTTGATGCCGGAAGCGACCAGATGGAGATGCCGGACAAAGGAGCAGCAAGCAGCCATACTGAACCAGCAAAGAGCAGCCATGCGCTTACAAGGGGCGCTGATTACTACAGGAGGTAAGGAACCATGACTACACAAAGCACGATAGATAAACTCATTGAAATGCGCCTGACATCTATGTCTGATGCATTCCGCATCCAGATGGATGATCCCAAGATGAAGGAGATATCTTTTGAGGATCGTTTTGGAATGCTGGTGGATATCGAATACAGCAACCGCAAGAGCAACAGCCTGAAACGCCTGATCCGCAATGCCGGATTTGACCAGCCAGACGCATACATTGGCAATATCAACTATACTTCCGGGCGCAAGCTGAACCGTTCTTTGATTGAGCGGCTCGCAACCTGTGAATATATCACAGAACACAGGAATCTCTTTATTACCGGAGCTACTGGGAGTGGAAAGACCTACCTGGCATGCGCATTCGGGATGGAAGCCTGCAAACAGCGTTACAAGACGAAATATGTCCGCCTGCCGGATCTGCTTCTGGAACTGGAGATGGCACGCAATGACGGTACATACAAAAAGGTCCAAGGGAAATACGCTAACCCTGTTCTGCTGATCATTGATGAATGGCTTCTGCTGAAGCCCACAGAATCCGAACAGCATGACATTCTGGAGCTTCTTCACAGGAGACGCAGGAAGTCATCTACCATCTTCTGTTCCCAGTACGACCCCAGTGGCTGGTATGACCAGCTTGGTGGTGATGACAGTCCTCTGTCGGAAGCGATATTGGACCGCATCAAGCATGATGCATACAAGATCAATATCGTCCCAACGGATCCGGCGAATTACAGATCCATGCGGGAGGTATATGGATTAGATCCGGCCTTAAGCGAGTAAACTCGCAGGTAACAATCAATTAAGTGTGGTATCCCTGTTCCGGATTAGCGGTTTCCTGCCGCTGGATTGGCGGTATCCGTTCCTCCGGAACAGCGGTACTCCCGCACAAGAATATTCAGTTCTGCCCCTAAGACGGCGATTTTTACAGCACTTACTATTAATTCCATTATTATTCAATTCCTACTTTACGTGCAATCGCTCCCCATTCCCAAATCAGATTTAGAACAAACAAATAAAGATCAGTATCTACCAATGACTTTAATCTCGCCAGCCGATTTTCAATTTCCAAAATAAAATACTTCTGATTTTCAAACACAAGTTCCACTCGCTGACGTATATCTAATTTTGCATTTATCCCAATATTTGAAGTATTCAGTCCCGGAAAATAGAGCAGAGAATTTACCCGTTGATTCTTAATATCTTCTACAAAATCAAACAAATCATCTGCCAACCAACAGATCTCCCCTATCAAATCAGCCAGCAGAATCTTTTTCTCAAACTCTTCACCTATACTGCTCATCAGTAAAGCAATGCTCTCAAATTCAATCGACTTATTGGTTAATAACTGAAATAGGCATTCGTTATTTTCCTGGTTAATCACATGATCAAGATCCATTTTCCAGACAAATCTTTCGGAAGTATATGCTTTCTCCAGCTTATTAATTATCAGGTTTCTTTTCCAAATAAAGCCTTCCTGCTTTCTTCTGTTTTGTAAAAAGAATTCAGGACTATAAATTCCTGCCACAGATTCGGCTAAAAGGCGGTTGATCTCAGGGTGTTTAGTGTATAATAAAAATACCCAAAATTGCAGAGGAGATTCCCCAAAGTTGCAGAAGGAAATTCCCCAATAATGCAGCCGTGTTTGGTGCTTCTCTAAGTCTATTCGGGCGGTAGATTTAGAGAAACACCAAACATCCATTGCAAGCATACAGCACTTTTTGTATCCTTGGAATGTCGTTGCAGACAACATTCAAGGAGGAAAGGAGTATGATTGCAATGGACAAGGTTCATTCTATCAGACAGCTCTTTTATGAGCAAGGGAAAAGTGTCTCGGCTATTGCTGCTGAGACGGGGCATGACCGGAAAACGATAAGTAAGTATCTGGACATGACCGATTTTAACACACCGGAACCAAAAAAAGAGGATCCGGAAAATATGTGCCCGAAGCTGGATGCATATAAGCCATTGATTGATCAGTGGCTCCTGGATGACCGTAAGGCTCCCAGGAAGCAGCGCCATACCGCAAAAAGGGTTTTTAAGAGGCTTCTGGCAGAAAGCGAAGGCTTCGACTGCTCTTACCGGCTGGTTGCGCAGTACGTGGCCTACAGAAAATCGCAGATGCATCTTGGCAGCAAAAAGTCTTATCTGCCGCTCATCCACTACCCCGGCGAGGCCCAGGCTGATTTCGGCGCCGCGCAGTTCTTTGAAAACAGTTTATCCATTGAAGGAAAGTATCTGGTGCTTTCCTTCCCGTTCAGCAATGCCGGGTATCTCCAGCTGATGTATGGTGAAAATGCCGAGTGCTTCATGGAGGGCATGATCGCTATGTTTATGCATCTTGGAGGCGTCCCCACGGAAATCTGGTTTGATAACACATCAACCCTTGTCACGAAGATCCTAAAGGACGGGGGCCGTCAGCTGACGGATAAGTTTCTCCGGTTCAGTGAACACTATGGGTTCCGCTATAAGTTCATGAATCCCGAATCCGGATGGGAAAAGGGAAACGTGGAGAACAAGGTTGGATACAGCCGCAGAAACTTCCTCGTGCCGCCGCCCAGGTTCATGGAACTGTCCGGATACAACAGCCGTCTCCTTACAGAGGCTGACAGTGACATGGACCGGGAGCATTACCACTACGACCAGACGATACTGGAACGCTTTGGCGAGGATAAGAAGGCGCTTCTCCCATTGCCGGATGTTGCGTTTGATCCGGCCAGATATGAGACGGTACTCACGGATAAATGGGGCAGGTTTACATTGGAGAAAGGAAAGCATGAGTATTCCGTCTCTCCAGACCACGTCTGTACGAACGTGTGGCTTAAGATCACCTCACGGCGGGTACAGGTCATGGACATGCAGCACCGCCCTATTGTGACACACAGGCGGCTCTACGGAGACCAGAAACAGTCAAGCATGGAATGGCTGCCGTATCTGACGGCTATCTCCAGGAAGCCCCGTTCCCTGTTCAACAGCGGCATCTACGATATGATGCCGGAGAACATGCAGCGGTACATGAAGAGCTGTGGCAGCACGGACCGGGGAGCTATTCTGAAAGTCCTTGCAGAGCTGACCGGGCGGACTGGATTTGACAGCGCCCTTCAGACAGTCAACCAGGCCCTTCTCTACCAGGTAAGGGATCCGGACAGCCTGAAGAATCTGTACCGGAGACTGTATGCGGATGTACCGGAGCTCCCGCCGATGCCATTCCAGAGCGGTGTCCCCGCATTGGAACAGATGCCGGTGGATCTGGCTTCCTATGACCTTTTCCTGCAGAAGGGAGGTGCCGCAAATGGATGACTACAGAGACGCCATTGCTTCCTGCTGCAGGCAGCTGCGCCTGTCGGCCAACCTGGCTGATCATGCATTTGCCATACAGGGCGAAACCCATCAGGAATACCTGTACAACCTGTTAAGCGAGGAGATCAAATGCCGGAAAGCAGCACGCATCGGAAAGCTGATCCATTCCGCAGGTTTCCCAGTCCAGCATAACTTTGCCGCATTTCAACCTGATGAAGTGCAGTTTCCATCGGGTGTCACACCTGAAAGCCTGAAAGCGCTGGAATTTTTCCATGCAGGGAATAACCTGGTGATGTACGGCAGCACAGGCACCGGCAAGACCATGCTGTCCATCTGCATCGGGATGGAAGCATGCAGGAGCGGGATCCCTGTGAAGTTCTTCCGGACAGCCTCGCTCATCAACCAGCTTTCAGAGGCTCAGGAGAGAGGCAGCCTTGCGCAGCTTCACAAGAAGCTGGATAAGGCAGATATCCTCATTCTGGATGAATTCGGGTATGTCCCGTACAACCGGACTGGTGCCCAGCTGTTGTTTGACTATCTCTCCGAGATCCATGAAAAGAAAGTCATTATCCTTAATACAAATCTGGAGTTTTCCAGATGGGTAAATGTCCTGTATGATGAGCAGATGACCGCCGCACTTGTAGGGCGGCTGATGCACCACTGCCATCTGATACTCTTCCCCGGTGAAAATAACCGGCTGCGGGAATCCAGTATCAACGACATGTTTACTTCCCGACAGAAGAGAGGTGCCCGGAATGCCTGAACATGAAATTTTCAAGGAGCATGATCCGGAAGACTGTTTCTACAGCTGCAGGACCGTGCATGATTTCATGCGTCTCACTGACGAGATGGTACATACCATCATCGGTCTGGAAGAAGAACTCGTCCGGTGGCGCCAGGCCCTCATCAAATATCTTCCGCCCGAATGGGCAGAAGGGCTGCGGTCAGACATTTTAAACAACATCGCCCGCGATTTTGAAGGAGATCCGGCTTATGATCTATATGTCAGCATGGTATGTAACGGTATCGATCCTCAACAGGAGAAAGAGAAACTGGCCCGTATGAAGAGGCTTGTCAACGGCACCGATGAAACCAGCATCACATATCTGTAACTAATAAACTTTGTATGCCTGCAACGGCTCCTCTCCGGCACCTAAAAGAGTGCCGGAAGGGGAAATGCAATACTGGGGAAATTCCCCATGCAACTTTGAGGAAGTCACTCTGCATTTTTGAGGAAAAAGTGCTTGCAAAAAACACAGAGCAGCAAAATTGCTGCGTATTGTGTCCAGATCAATTTCCAGCCAGCAGTCTCGTTTTAAATACTTCCAATTCATCTGCCTCCTCCTTTCGCGCGTCCTTCCATTACCTGTCAGGACTTGAAAATCTGCGGTTTGGGTTTGCAAACCCGAGTTAAAATTTTAGTAACATGTTACAAAAATGTTATTATCATTTTACTGCTATTATCCAAAATTTACAAGGCGATATAGTGTCCAAAAAGGGGATTGTATTTGTAAATTAAATATATTATCCTAATAACAGACATGATTATCAATTTACGGCTAAAGGAGATAGAAGATTGGTTCGATCGATAGAGAAAAAGAGAAAAGTTTCCCAGACGGAGATAGCCTATGACCAGATTCAAAACATGATTTTTCATGGGGAAATTTCTTCGGAAGATATCGTAAGCATCGCATCGCTGTCGGAGGCGCTGGGAATCGGGCGCTCCCCTGTGAATGCAGCCTGCCAGCACCTGGAATATGACGGCCTTCTGAGAGTGATACCAAAGCAGGGGATTATGGTTAAAACATTAGGCATCGATGATGCACGGCAGGTATATGAGGCCAGATGCTCCATTGAATGTTTTTTTGCAGGTAAAATTTATTTGAACATGAAAAATGAAGATATAGAATATCTGAGAAGCCTGCTGGAAAAACAGAAAGAGTGCATGCTGAAGCAGGATAATTATGGTTTTACAAGGGAAAATATGGCGTTTCACCAGTATCCTATGACGAAATATGATAATTCGATTATGGAGGAGAATTATAACCGGATTATTAAGCGCATAAACTTAATCAGCATTCAGAACTCATCTCAGAAACACAGGATGGAGGACTCCATTACAGAACATCAGGCTATCATAGAGGGATTTGAAAAAAAAGACTTAAATAAGATTGTAGAGGCAATCGAGACACATATTATGAATGGATACCTGAATCTGACAAAAATGTATCAGTAACCCTTTCATAAAGACAGACTGGGCAGAAAACCTTTGTCCCCGTTGAAATAGTGGCTGCAGGCCCGGTGAAGCTGTCTTAAATCTCAAAAGAGGAGATCAGTCCTCCCCTTCCCCCGTCACTCCACCGCCCCAAACAGCCATTCATGCTGTCTCATCACCCTCTCCCGTATCTGCCGCACAATCCTTTCGGGGCTTACGACCCGGATCACGGGACCGAAGCTCAGCAGATCAATAATCAGCTCTGTTTCATCCTGAATGTCATAGCAGATCGAGCAGATATAGACGCCCCGTTTCTCGTCATATTCCGTGCGCTTTTCATAGTCTGCGAATTTCAGCATGCACCGTTCTAACGAGTTGCGTCTGCCGTCGATCTCGATAACGGCAGGCTCCTCTGCCTTCCGGACAAAAGGACTCCCGGAACCGGAGGCCGCAGAGAAGGGCGGTGCAGATGCAGCCTGAATGCCGCCTGCAGGAGGAGTTTCTCTGCACAGCTCGCAGGACAGAATTTTGCTCACATTCAGGGTATATCCGAGCCCGGGGCGTCCGCTTCTCTGACGAATACAGAGAAGGCGGAATTTATCGTCCTTTGCAGAGTACTGGAGGCTTACGGGAAACACCTTCATAGGGTCTAAGAGCTGCCGTTTTCCCTTGTAGGAGAGCCGGAGCATCTGCCTGTTCAGTATCCCCTCCAGAATCGTGGCGAAATGGCGCCGGTACATGACGCTTTCATAGTCATCCCCATCCCGGAACTGGTCGTAGTAATAGAACTCCTCCTGCCTGTAGAGCTCCGTCACCTGGCCATCCTCCTCAAGGGCAGCTGAGAGCCTGTCCCGTTCCTCTTCACTGAAAAACAGGAGGAATCTGGGATCGGAGCAGATGGCTTTAAGCCATGCCTTCTGCAGGCGGGAGAGGGGAGGCTTCAGGGAAGCGCTGCCAAGGCTGGAAGAAAAAAGTCCGCCCCTTTTTGCGGACAGGAGGGCGCTCCACGCTCCGTCCGGCCTGGTAAGCTCAGGAACAATGGAGAGGGCGCTCTCATCAAAAGCGCAGGCACGGCAGATCTCCTCCATCCGCCTGCTGTCGATAGGCGACAGGGCTGCCTCCTCCAGAATCCTTCTCACAGCCAGATAATAGCAGCTGTACAGTTTGTCAAACAGAGAAAATGATGTATCACCGCTCATCTGAAACCACCTCTCATTTCTTTTCGCCGGCTGTGAAGCCGCCGCAGCTTCGTTCTCCTGCATACATCCGGTACATGCTTTTCCAGTCGGAAATGACCTTGACGGCAGTAGCCTCATTGCTGCACTGGATATCCATGATCCGCCCGGTGAAGGTTTTCACCCAGGAGAGCATCTCATTCACATCAAAAAAAGTTCCGCTGTAGAGATATTCATTTCTGCGGATTCGGAGCACCTCTCCGCCCTTTCCTTCCCGGTAAAGCCGTTCCAGGATATGGGGCTCCGTCTGCTCATCCACATGAAGGCGCAGACAGATCTCCTCCAGACGGACAGCTTTTGAGCCAAAGGATACGCCAAAGCAGAAGGGCTTGTTTTTCTCCAGAAGCTCCATAAGCTCCCCGGCGGTCTGCCCCCGGGGACTGCCCTGGCGGAAGGTCTCCTGTCGGGGAGCCTCCCTGCAGTCATTTACAGCCTCAGGCTCTTCCTGAACCCGGGCAATGCAGTCCAGCCGCAGCGTCATAAATCTCCGCTCTTTTGCAGAATACAGGCAGACATAGCGCCTTCCTGTCCTGGTGCTTGCAAAGATCTGCAGAGGAATTCCCGTTATGCAGCTGACATGGCTGCTGCGCCTGCTGTGGTTTTCAAATTCCAGGGTACTTCCCTGGCGGATTGCCTGAAGGATGGGGTAGAGGATTCCGTCCTCCAGGGTGTGAACCATAAAATGGTGTTTGAACTGGAAACAGGTGTTGGCCCTGTTTTCCCGATCCAGAATCGTATCTCCCACAAATCCAAAGGGCGCCGCCTCTGAAAAGAAAGAGATGGCGGCAATCAGCCGCTCGAAGAGGGGAGTAAACTCCGGCCGGTCCAGAACCGATGCAGGTGCAAGGCGGTAGCAGAGAGACTTCTGCCTTTTTTCAGAGATGAGCAGTCCGAGAAGCTCGTATTCTTTTAATTTGAGCCGCACTGTCTGGGCGTCGAAGGTCAGGCCAAAGTCAGCTGCAATCCGGTCAGCCAGCTCGCTGCAGGATAAGAGAGGAAAATCCGCGTTTTCACCCGTTTCCTGCCCGCCTTCGGGGGCCAGATAATAGAGTATGAAAAAATGGAGCAGCAGGTCATTGTCTGTAAAGCTCTTTGCCTTCCAGGCCGCGTAGAGAGGATTGGAGACAATGGAGCGGCTGTCTGCGCTGATGGAAACCTGCTTTCCCTTCGCCGTATAGTCGAAGGTCACATATCCCTTCAGCCAGCTCTCGATTCTGCGCCGCTCATTATCGTAGGTTCGGGCACTTTTTTCTGTATATTCCCCTCTTACCTTAAAGCCGTATACATAAAACTGCCGCATATAGTCGCGGATGCGGTCGAAATTTTTGATTAGCTCCTGAAACTGGGCCATATGCGTTCCTCCCCCCTCTGCTGGGCCGGACGGCCGGTGCGTTTTGTGTCCGTGTCTGGCTTAATTATAGCAAGTTCGCAACTTTTTTTAAATGATAGGACAGGAAAAATTTACTAGAATAGGGCATGTAAAGGTCAGACAGACAAAAAATGCAGTTCAGAGGGAGAAAGACCCTAAATCGAAACAGACAGCCGGGAGAAGAAAACGTCCCATGAAAATAACCAGAATCAGACAGAGAGGAAGTGTTGAGAGCGATGTTTGTATTATCAGATGAATCAGGAAAATGGCCGGTCAGGGTCTGGCTTGAGAAGAAAGAAGATATTGAGGAGAGCTGCCTTCTCCAGGCATCCCACCTGGCTGAGCTTCCCTTTCTTCATAAGTGGGTGTGTCTGATGCCGGATACCCACACGGGAAAAGGGATGCCCATCGGAGGAGTGATAGCGGCGAAAAACGTGCTGATACCCAATGCAGTAGGCGTGGACATCGGCTGCGGAATGGCATGGACGGGGACGAATGTAAAGGCAGAGGAGCTTCGCGGTATATTGACTGGAAACGGGAACCTGCTCCAGGGGATAGTCGGAGATATTCTGAGAAATATCCCGACAGGCTTTGCCCACCACAAGATACAGATGCCCTCCTACACTCTTGACCGTGCCTTTGAAGAGTTTGACAAGTACGAGGAGGACGGGGAGCTTTTAGGCCAGCTGGACGCGGGATATTTCCAGATAGGAACTCTGGGAGGCGGAAATCATTTCATTGAGCTTCAGGAGGATGAGGAGGGGTATCTAAGCGTCATGATTCACTCCGGAAGCCGCCATTTCGGAAAGGCCGTCTGCGACTATTTTCACCAGAAGGCCAGGGAGCTGAATGCCAGATGGTACAGCCAGGTTCCCGATGAATACAGGCTTGCTTTCCTGCCTCTGGACAGCAGGGAGGGAAGGCAGTATCTGAACTGGATGCAGCTTTCCATGGATTTTGCCATGGAGAACCGGGCGAAGATGATGCTTGCCGTCAAGGCTATTCTGGAAAAGTGGATTGGAAAGTATACGGATCTCCATTTGGCCTTTACAGAGGAGATCAACTGCCACCACAATTATGCGGCTCTTGAGAACCACTATGGAGAGAATGTCTGGGTACACAGAAAAGGCGCAACAAGGGCCAGGGAGGGAGAGCTTGCGGTGATTCCCGGAGCTATGGGCTCCTTCAGCTACATTGTGCGCGGCAAAGGAAACCCGGAATCCTTCTGCTCTTCCTCCCACGGAGCCGGGCGCAGATATTCCAGAAAAGGAGCTATGAGCGCCTTTTCCTGCGAGGAGGTTATAAAGGACCTGAGAGAAAAGCAGGTCATTCTCGGCAAGCGCAATAAATCCGATGTGGCGGAGGAGAGCCGCTTTGCCTACAAAGACATTGACGAGGTAATGAAAAACCAGAGTGATCTGGTGGAGCCGGTGAAAAAACTTCACACCGTTGGTGTGGTCAAGGGTTAATTCCCCTGGGCCTTCCGGCAGGAAAGCCCTTTCAGGCAGCAGGTTTGGGATGGATTTTATGCCTCCCGCCTGGGCGGTGCAGGAAAATAGAGAGCCTGCATTCCGGGGAACAGAAACCTTCATATATCGATTTTTCGCGGGTTCGAATCCCGCCGGATACCGAGAGGATCTGTAGCTAAGTGGTATAGCAGTCGACCGATTTTCTGCTGTCAGGCAGAGCTCTGTGTTTGCGGAGAGGATGCCGCCCTAAAGGGCATCCGAAGGAAAGCGGGTCTGTCCTCTGACCGGTTGGGAAGAGGACGGAACTTGAAACTTTCCCGTCTTGCTGCAGCCTGTGCCTTCCGGGATACCGGAGAGGGAGGGCAGAAAAGGAGACCGGAAAACGGGGGGAACCGGAAAGAATCCGATTTCATCCGGATTCCAGGCTCCAGTTCTGCCGGAAGGCTTCTGAACGGAAGGCCCCTGCAGGGAGATGGAAAAGAAGCAGAAAAAGACAGGAGGGTAAAACATGAAAACAGTTATCGCAGATCAGTCCTGTGGATTTTTAATAGATAATGGGAGATTCGTCAGATTTCTGTCTCCCGGTACCTACCGTTTCCCATTCTGGAAGACGTATGCGGTGAAAAAGGCAGCCATGAAAGGCAGGTTTGCCGATCAGGGGATTCCCATGGAGATTCTTTTAAAGGATAAGGAATTTGCAGAGCGTATTCTCTACGTTCAAATTCCGGACGGGAGCATAGGCTTTCACAGCGTAAACGGAAATTTCTCCCAGGTGCTCCTGGCGGGAGAGTACTATTTCTGGAATGTCTATGAGAAGAACGAGGTCCGCATTGTGGATCTGACTAAACCGGAGATAGAGGGGGAGCTTCCGGTCTACCTGATTGAACAGGTTCCGGCGGCCATGTACAGAAAAATTACCGTCGGAGAGGGGGAGGCAGGGCTTCTCTACTTTGACGGAAAGTATGAGAGAACGCTTCCCTGCGGCATCTGGTACTATTGGAATTACGGCACAAAGGTTTCCTGCGTCCTGGTGGACCTGAAAATGCAGCGCCTGGAAATTTCCGGGCAGGAGATTCTGACAGCGGACAAGGTGGGAGTAAGGCTCAATATTCTCTGCCAGTACCGTGTCTCTGACCCGGCAGAGCTGGTGAAAAAGACGAAAAATATCGCGGAGCAGATATACAGCGCAGGGCAGCTGGCTGCACGGGAGTATGTGGGAAAGCTAACCCTCGATGAACTCCTGAATCAGAAGGAGGAGATTGGCAGAAAGCTGGAAGAGAAGATGAAGGAGATCCAGTCACAGTATCCGGTGGAAATCGGGGCAGTGGGAATCAAGGACATCATCCTGCCGGGAGAGATCCGCGCCATCATGAATACCGTTCTGGTGGCAGAGAAGCAGGCCCAGGCCAATGTGATTACCCGCCGCGAGGAGGTGGCTTCTACCAGAAGCCTTCTGAACACGGCAAGGCTCATGGAGGAAAACCAGATTCTCTATCGCCTCAAGGAGATGGAATACCTGGAGCGAATCTGCGAGAAGGTGGGAAGCATTTCCCTGTCAGGCACAGCCGGAATACTGGAGCAGCTGGCTGCTCTGACAGAGGGGCGAAAGACTTGAAAAGTTCATTTCTGCACTTGACAAACAGGAGAGCAGTGCTTAGAATATAAACCAGCATATAAAAAGGCAGTGAAGGTGCAAGTAGACCCTTATTTTCCGTCCAGAGAGAGGAGGCCGCCGGCTGAGAGCCTCTTCGGTTCAGATAGGGTGTCGAAATTCCCGCCGGAGCCGCGCAGCTGAACGAGAGCTGTTCCTTTGCAGCATCTATTAGGCGGCGACGTCCCGTACACGTTACGTATAAGATAAGAGCCTGGGCTGTGAAAAACCGGAGGCCGGCAGGAACCGGCACCGTTTTCACGGATACAGGAATCAGGGTGGTACCGCGGTCTGAACCGTCCCTTCGTGTCTGAAGGGGCGGTTTTTTTGTTTTATTTTTAAGAAATCCCGGGAATTTCAGGTAAAACAAAACTTTTCTGCCGCTCATCAATCAGCCACGGTTAAAAGCAAAATTTAAGTCTATTTCAGAAGGAGAAATTATGAGAGAGCAGTTAGAGAAGATCAAGGCAGAAGCCCTTGCGAAGATCGAAGCTTCCGACGCGCTGGAAAAGTTAAATGACATCCGCGTTGCATACCTCGGAAAAAAGGGCGAACTGACAAGCGTGTTAAAAAGCATGAAGGATGTAGCTCCGGAAGAGCGCCCGAAGGTTGGACAGATGGTAAATGACGCCAGGGCTTTAATTGAGGAGAAGTTAGAGGAGACAAAGAAAAAGCTGGCCCGCATTGCCCGCGAGGAGCAGATGAAGAAGGAAGTTATCGATGTAACCCTTCCGGCGAAGAAAAATAATGTAGGACACAGCCATCCCAACACCATTGCCCTTGAAGAAGTGGAGCGCATTTTCATCGGCATGGGCTATGAGGTTGTGGAAGGTCCGGAGGTGGAGTACGACAAGTACAACTTTGAGAAGTTAAACATCCCTAAGGGGCATCCGGCAAGGGATGAGCAGGATACCTTCTACATCAATGACTCTGTGGTGCTCAGGAGCCAGACCTCCCCGGTACAGGTGCGGGTTATGGAAACGAAGAAGCCCCCTATCCGCATGATCGCCCCGGGACGTGTGTTCCGCTCCGACGAGGTGGATGCAACCCACTCCCCGTCCTTCCACCAGATCGAGGGACTTGTCATTGACAAGAACATTACATTTGCAGACCTTAAGGGAACCCTGGCCGAGTTCGCCAGAGAGCTGTTCGGGGAAGAGACAAAGGTAAAATTCCGCCCCCACCACTTCCCGTTCACAGAGCCCAGCGCTGAGGTGGATGTAAGCTGCTTCAAGTGCGGCGGAAAGGGCTGCCGTTTCTGCAAGGGATCCGGCTGGATTGAGATTCTGGGATGCGGCATGGTGCACCCCCATGTACTTGAGATGTGCGGCATTGATCCGGAGGAGTATTCCGGCTTCGCCTTCGGCGTGGGCCTTGAGAGAATTGCCCTGTTAAAATATGAGATCGACGATATGCGTCTCCTGTACGAGAATGACGTGCGTTTCTTAAAGCAGTTTTAGGAAACCCGGGAACAGAGACAGGATACGAAGTTCTGAATCAAGCACTGACGAAAATCATGGATTAGATTGCAAGGAGAATCAAAATGAACACAGCATTATCATGGATAAAAGCATATGTTCCGGATCTCGATGTCACAGCGCAGGAATACACAGACGCCATGACACTGACAGGAACGAAGGTAGAGGGATATGAGTGCCTGGATAAAAACCTGGACAAGATTGTTGTAGGCCAGATCACAGAGATTGAGCGCCATCCGGACGCTGACAAGCTGGTTGTATGTCAGGTGGATCTGGGCGGGACTTCCACCCAGATCGTGACGGGCGCTCCGAATGTAAAGGTGGGCCAGAAGGTTCCGGTTGTTCTCGACGGCGGAAGGGTGGCCGGCGATCACGATGGAGGCCGTCCGGAAGGCGGAATCAGGATCAAAAAGGGCAAGCTGCGTGGAGTGGAATCAAACGGAATGATGTGCTCCATCGAAGAGCTTGGCTCCAGCCGTGAGATGTACCCGGAAGCTCCTGAACAGGGAATCTATATTTTCCCGGAGGACACAGAGGTGGGAAGCGACGCCATCGAGGCCCTGGGCCTTCGCGACGTGGTATTCGAGTATGAGATCACATCAAACCGCGTGGACTGCTACAGCGTCATCGGTATTGCCAGAGAGGCAGCGGCTACCTTCGGAAAGACCTTCTGCGAGCCGGAGATCAAAAAGACAGGAAACGGCGAAGACATTCACGACTTCCTGAAGGTGAGCGTGGAGAACACAGAACTCTGCCCCCGCTACTGTGCCAGAATGGTGAAAAACATTAAGCTGGGGCCGTCCCCTGACTGGATGCGCCGCCGCCTGGCAGCCAGCGGCATCCGCCCCATCAACAATATCGTAGACATTACCAACTATGTGATGGAAGAATACGGACAGCCGATGCACGCTTACGACTACGATCAGATCGCCGGTCAGCAGATCGTTGTAAAGTGTGCGCAGGACGGGGAAGTATTTGAGACCCTGGACGGCCAGGAGAGAAAGCTGGACAGCCAGATTCTCATGATCAACGACGGAGAGAAGGCTGTCGGAATTGCCGGAATCATGGGAGGAGAAAATTCCAAGATTACAGATAACGTGAAGACCATGGTATTCGAGGCCGCATGCTTTGACGGAACGAATATCCGCCTTTCCGCCAAGAGAGTGGGCTTAAGGACAGATGCTTCCGGAAAATTCGAGAAGGGCCTTGATCCGAACACGGCAGAGCTGGCCATCAACCGCGCCTGCCAGTTAATTGAGGAGCTGGGAGCCGGAGAGGTAGTCGGCGGCATGATCGACGTTTATCCGGTAAAGAGAGAGGGAAACCGCGTTCCTTTCGAGCCGGAGAAGATTAACCGCCTTCTGGGAACAAATATCGACAGGGCGGATATGATTTCCTACTTAAAGAGCGTGGAGCTGGAGTACGATGCAGCCACAGAGGAGATTGTAGTTCCAAGCTGGCGCCAGGATGTCCACAGGATGGCAGATGTGGCCGAGGAGGTGGCCCGCTTCTATGGCTACGACGTGATTCCGACAGCCCTTCCCACCGGCGAGGCCACAGCAGGAAAGCTGTCCTTCAAGCTGAGAGTGGAGGAGGTTGCCAGAAGGATTGCCGAGTTCTGCGGCTTCTCCCAGAGCATGACCTACTCCTTTGAGAGCCCGAAAGTATTTGACAGGCTTCTGATTCCGGAGGACAGCACGCTCCGCAGGGTTGTCACCATATCGAATCCTCTGGGCGAGGACTTCAGCATCATGAGAACCACTCCGTTAAATGGTATGCTGACCTCCCTGTCCACCAACTACAACCGCCGGAATAAGGATGTAAGGCTCTATGAGCTTGCCACCATCTACCTGCCGGCAGAGGACAGCGTAAGCAAAGAGTACCTTGAGCAGACAGGGCTTCCCATGCTTCCGGACGAGCGCCAGCAGTTTACTCTGGGCATGTACGGGGAGGGAGACTTTTTCACCATGAAGGGTGTTGTGGAAGAATTCCTGGAAAAGATCGGTTTAAATAAGAAGCCCCGCTACAACCCTGAGGCAGGAAAGAGCTTCCTCCATCCGGGACGTCAGGCGGAGATCTCCTACGGTGACACGGTAATCGGCTACATGGGAGAGATTCATCCGGATGTGGCAGACAATTATAAGATCGGCGAGAGGGCCTATGTGGCAGTCCTGGATATGCCGAATCTGATTCCTCTTGCAACCTTTGACCACAAGTACGAGGGAATCGCCAAGTATCCGTCTGTTACAAGAGACATCAGCATGGTAATGAAAAAAGAGGTGCTGGCAGGACAGATCGAGGAGATCATCGAGCAGAGAGGCGGAAAGATCCTGGAAAGCTACAAGCTCTTCGACGTTTACGAGGGCAGCCAGATCACGGCAGGCTACAAGTCTGTGGCCTACTCCATCACCTTCCGCTCCAAGGATCACACATTGGAGGAGAAGGAAGTGGCTTCTGCCATGCAGAAAATTTTAAACGGACTTCAGGGGCTGGGAATTGAGCTGAGAAGCTGATAGAACGAAAAAGAAGGATTCCGCAGAGGGAGAAAACTCTGCAGGATCCTTCTTTTTTCTGCCATTCAGCTGCGGCAGGCGCGGTCTCCTTCAGGAAAATATTTCAGAATATGTTAAGAAAAAAGAAAACAATACAGAAAATATCCGTGATACAATACATCTATATGCGGAGGGAGGAACAGGATATGAAATATGAGATTCACGGAGAGACGCTGCCGGCAGTAGTATGCGAGCTGGAAAAAGGCGAAGCTATGATCACAGAGAAGGGGGCGATGGCCTGGATGAGCCCCAACATGCAGATGGAGACGAACGCCGGCGGAATCGGGAAGGCCTTCGGGCGGCTGTTTTCGGGGGAGTCCATGTTCCGGAATACCTATACGGCCAAGGGCGGTCCGGGGATGATCGCGTTTGCATCCAGCTTTCCGGGTTCTATCAGAGCCTTCGAAGTCGGGCCCGGGCAGGAGTATATTTTTCAGAAAAGCGCGTTTCTGGCTTCTGAGGCAGGGGTGGATCTGTCTGTCTACTTTCACAAGAAGCTGGGGTCAGGTCTGTTCGGCGGTGAAGGCTTTATTATGCAGAAACTCTCGGGAAGAGGCATCGTGTTCGCTGAATTCGACGGCCACATTATGGAGTATGATCTGGAAGCCGGCCAGCAGATGGTGATAGACACAGGATACCTGGCGGCTATGACGGCAGGATGTCAGATGGAAATTCAGTCAGTGCCGGGAGTGAAAAACATGCTGTTTGGCGGCGAGGGACTGTTTAATACCATCGTCACAGGACCTGGTCATATCTGGCTTCAGACCATGCCGATTTCCAGTGTGGCAGGCGCGCTCCTCCCCTATTTTCCAAGCAGCGGGAAATAGCAAAAGCAGGGAAGATGGCAGAAATCAGTGAAAAACAGCTTGTTTTTCCATGTAAAGTGTGATACTATACTCTTGTTTGACTATAGGAGGTGCAAAAGATGTTACGAGGGATTCTTACCTTTGTATTTGTTGCTATATGTGTATTTTTGACAATTGTAGTATTACTTCAGGAGGGAAAGTCAGCGGGCCTGTCCGGCACCATTAACGGTATGGCTGACAGCTACTGGGGGAGAAACAAGAGCCGTTCCATGGAGGGTAAGCTCGAGAAGCTCACAAAGTATGGTGCGATTCTCTGGCTGATTCTGGCGCTTGTGCTGAACCTTAAGATACTTTAATTAAGATACTCTAATTGATTCAGAAAGACACTCTTGGCAGCAGGGGTGTCTTTTTTGTCTTTGCGGAAATTTCTGCAGGCTTTCCGCGAAGACGGAGAGGATTCACATGCACACGGGGCGGCGCGTCTTATTTCAGGAAAAGTGGGAATAATAAGCGTGTCCTCCGGCGGGGCCGATTAAGAGGCGGCTTCGCCGGTGAAAAAATCAAAAAAGAGTAAAATTTGAAAAAGCTGACTGGAGAACAGGCGTGAAAAAAGAGAATAAAAAACATAAAAAATCAAAGCGCAGCTTTCAATCAGAAAAGCTGCAAAAGAACAGGGGCAGGAGCAGAGCCGACAGCATTCTGGAGGCAGCAGAGGAGAGCCCGGAGGCCGAGCAGGCAAAAGCAGGTGAGGGAGAGCTGTTTGAACAGCGAAAAGCCATGCTGGTGTCCCTGATGAATGAGACGGCGTACGTTCCGATGAAGCTTAAGGAGCTGGCCATCCTGCTGAACGTCCCCAAGGAGCAGCGGGAGGAGCTGAAAGCAGTGCTGAACGCTCTGCTGTCTGAGGGAAAGATCAGCATTTCCAAAAAAGGAAAATTCGGAAAGGCGGAGGCTTTTGCCCTGACAGGGATCTTCTCCGGCCATCCGAGGGGCTTTGGCTTTGTCACAGCTGAGGGGCAGGAGGAGGATATCTTCATCCCTGCAGACAGAACAAACGGAGCCCTTCACGGGGACCGGGTTCAGATTGTCATCGACGCAGAAGAAAAAGGGCGCCGGGCAGAAGGCACTGTGGTGAAAATCCTGGAGCATGCCAATGAAACTCTGATCGGAACCTACGAAAAGAGCAGGGGATACGGTTTCGTGATCCCGGACAATCAGAAAATAGCAAAAGATATTTTTATTCCCCAGGGATGCGACCAGGGGGCAGTAAGCGGCCACAAGGTTATGGTGAAAATTAAGGACTTCGGGGAGAAAAAGGGAAGGAAGCCTGAGGGAGTCATCACGGAGATCCTGGGACATATCAATGATCCGGGGGTGGACATTCTGTCTGTTGTCCGGGCATATGGCCTTCCCGAGGAATTTCCCAGGGCGGTGATGGAGGAGATAAAAAGTATCCCGGAAAAGGCAGACAGCAGCGACATAGGGGGACGAAAGGATCTGAGAGGCCTTCTGACCGTCACCATAGACGGCGAGGAGGCCAAGGACCTGGACGATGCCATCAGCATTGAGCGGGCCGGCGATGGATACCGGCTGGGCGTCCACATCGCTGATGTGAGCCACTATGTGAGGGAATACACGGCTCTGGACGCGGAGGCCCTGAGGCGATCCACCAGCGTTTACCTGGTGGATCGGGTGATCCCCATGCTTCCCCACAGGCTTTCAAACGGGATCTGCTCCTTAAACGAGGGGGAGGATCGGCTGACGTTAAGCTGTCTGATGGACATCGACAGCCAGGGAAACGTGGTGGGCCACGAGATTGCGGAAACCGTGATCCGGTCTGACCGGAGAATGACCTACACGGCAGTCAATGCCATTGTCACGGAACACGATCCGGAGGTGACGGCCAGATATGCAGAGCTTGCCGACATGTTCCTCCTGATGAAGGAGCTTGCCGACATTCTGCGGAAAAAGCGTCATGCCAGAGGTTCCATTGACTTTGATTTCCCGGAGAGCAAAATTGTGCTGGATGAGAAGGGAAGGCCCATTGAGATAAAGCCCTACGAGCGCAATGCCGCCACCCGGATCATCGAGGACTTCATGCTTCTGGCCAACGAGACAGTGGCGGAGGATTATTTCTGGCAGGAGATTCCCTTCCTTTACCGGACCCACGAGAAGCCGGATGAGGACAGAATGAAGCGCCTTGGAACCTTCATCAACAACTTTGGCTACACTCTCCGGATGCCAGGCGGCGAGGTTCACCCGAAGGAGCTGCAAAAGCTCCTGGATAAGGTGGAGGGAACGCCCGAGGAGGCTCTGATCAGCCGGCTGACGCTCCGCTCCATGAAGCAGGCAAAATATACTACAGCAAATACAGGACATTTCGGGCTTTCAGCCCGCTATTATACGCACTTTACATCTCCTATCAGGAGATACCCGGATCTGCAGATTCATCGGATCATCAAAGAATCTCTTCACGGCGGTCTGACAGGGAAACGAGTTTCCCACTATGAGAGAATTCTGCCGCAGGTGGCAGTGCAGACCTCAGCTCTGGAGAGAAGAGCCGATGAGGCAGAGAGGGAGACTGATAAGCTGAAAAAGGTTCAGTACATGGAACAGTTTATCGGACAGGAATTTGAGGGCGTTATTTCCGGCGTCACGAACTGGGGCTTCTACGTGGAGCTTCCGAACACAGTGGAGGGACTCGTCCATATCAATGAGCTCAGGGACGATTACTATGTGTTCAGCGAAGAGCGGTACGAGCTGACCGGGGAGATGACGGGAAAGACGTATAAATTAGGTGAGGTCATCCGGGTGCAGGTGACAGGCTGCGACCGGTTTGCAAAAACCATCGACTTTATTCCGGCAAGGCAGTTTTAGAAAACGGGAGCGTTCGGAAAGAACGGACCGGCTTTCGGAATAAAACATGAGGAGGAACACATGGGAACAAATAATTTTAAGCTGGTGGCCAATAATAAAAAGGCCTTTCACGATTACTTTATTGATGACAAATATGAGACGGGAATTGAGCTTTACGGCACAGAGGTAAAATCCATCCGCATGGGAAAATGCAGCATTAAGGAGGCCTTTGTGCGGATTGAAAACGGCCAGGTCTATGTGTACGGCATGCATATCAGTCCCTATGAAAAGGGGAATATTTTCAACAGAGATCCCCTCAGGCAGAGAAAGCTTCTGATGCACAGAAAGGAGATCGACCGTCTTGTATCAAAGATCAAGGAGAAGGGCTTTACCCTTGTGCCCCTCCAGGTCTACCTGAAGGGAAGTCTTGTGAAGGTAGAGATAGGACTTGCCAGGGGTAAAAAACTCTATGATAAACGGGAGGATCTTGCCAAGAAAGATGCCAGACGTGAGATAGAAAGAGGCTTTAAGGCAAAACAGTATTAAGCCAGGGTTAATGTCATAACGCCGGTGCCGGGGCAGGCTTCAGCAGACAGGCGGCCAGCTCCCGGTCACTTTGGCACAGTGCTTTCAGCAGTTCTCTTTCCTGAAAACGTTTGAATTGTGCAGAAAAAAGAGGAAATATACCGATATTTGGACATTCAAATCGGTTGACAGTTGGGAGAATCGGTGATAAAATCTATAGGACAATTTGTAAGGGCCAGTACCGGTTTCGACAGGGGCTATGCAGCTGGTGAAGCTATCCGCATGCGATGCGTTAAATGGCAAAATTAAAATTAAACGCTAACGATAGAAAATTAGCACTTGCTGCTTAATTGCAGCAGTTGTCAGCCTTAGGGCACTCACACCTTAAGAATCTGGCATCGACTATGTGAGAAACGATGGCGGGAGGGCGCCGGACCGCCAGGCGTATCAGGTGCTACTGAAGTTCTGAGGATGTTCGTTTCCGCAGGATGGAGGGAATGAAAAAGAACGGACTATGATAGTAGAAGAACAGGGAATTGGTTCTTGGACACGGGTTCAACTCCCGTCTGGTCCATCCATGAAAAACCCTTGTAAGTATTGGATTTTTCCTTTATTTACAAGGGTTTTCGCTTGTTTTGAGCGTAACCATACTGCGATTGGAAAACAATCAGGAAAGACAGTCATAAGGAGAAGAAAAGATGGAGCGGACGGCGGAAAACGATTTTTCAAAGGGGAGCATTGTAAAAAATATTTTAGGTCTGGCAGTTCCCATGACACTGGCCCAGCTGATCAATGTCCTCTACAATATTGTGGACAGGATTTATATAGGAAGGATACCGGAACATGCCACCCTCTCTCTGACCGGAATCGGGCTGTCCCTGCCCATGATCACCATGGTAATCGCCTTTGCCAATCTGTTCGGAATGGGAGGTGCCCCTCTGTGTTCCATTGAGAGGGGGAGGGGAAACCTGGAAGAGGCAGAGAAGATTATGGGGAATTCCTTTACCATGCTGGTGGTTTTCGGGGTTTTTCTCACTATGCTTGGTCTGCTCTTTAAGAAGCCCCTTCTCTATGCCTTTGGGGCCAGCGATTCTACATATCCCTTTGCCGACGCCTACATCACCATCTATCTTCTGGGAAGCATATTTGTCATGGTAGGGCTTGGAATGAACAGCTTCATTAATTCCCAGGGCTTTGGAAAGGTGGGGATGTGCACCGTCCTTCTGGGGGCGGTGGCCAACATCATCCTGGATCCGATTTTCATTTTTGGCCTTGGCATGGGAGTCCGGGGGGCTGCCCTGGCGACGATTATCTCCCAGTTTTTTTCCGCTGTCTGGATTGTGCGTTTCCTGACAGGAAAAAGAACCATACTGCGCCTCCGGCTGTCCTGCCTGCGTCCGCAGTGGAAGAGAATCCGGGCCATTGTGGGACTGGGAATGAGCGGTTTTACCATGGCAATCACCAACTGTACCGTGCAGATCGTGTGCAATGCGACGCTTCAGACATTCGGAGGGGATCTCTATGTGGGCGTTATGACAGTCATCAACTCCCTGCGGGAGGTGGCGTCCATGCCGGTGCAGGGCGTCACAAACAGCGCCCAGCCGGTTATGGGCTTTAACTATGGGGCTAAGGAGTATGGACGGGTGAAAAAGGCGATCGTGTTCACCTCCCTGTTCTCCATAGCCTATACCACGCTGGCATGGGCATTTCTCCACGGATTTCCGGAGTTCTTCATCAGGATTTTCAACCAGGATCAGGCCCTTATCGAGGCGGGAGTTCCGGCGCTTCGTCTGTATTTCTTCGGGTTTTTCATGATGTCTCTGCAGTTTGCGGGGCAGGCTGTTTTTGTGGCGCTCGGAATGTCAAGGCAGGCCATTTTCTTCTCTATTTTCCGCAAGGTAGTGATTGTAGTGCCGCTTACGCTGCTGCTGCCGTCTGTGTTCGGGATGGGGACGAACGGCGTGTTTCTGGCAGAGCCGATCTCGAACTTTATCGGCGGGGCTGCGTGCTTCGGAACCATGCTTCTTCTTGTATGGACAGAGCTGACAAGGCGGGAGCGAGCTAAAACAGTATAACCGCCGGTTATACTGTTATTCGATTTGCTAAAAAAGACAGTATATTATTGACAATTTAAGTGCCTTAGCCGATAATGTTTATAACACAATCAGACGGAACGCAGATTTGTGAATCTGCGGTTAGAGAAAGGAAGCGAGGGCCCATGTACAATATAAGAATTGAGAAAACGACCGCGCCGAAGCAGAAGCCGGCAGCAGATGATCCATTAAAATTTGGGACCATTTTTACTGATCACATGTTTGTATGCGACTATATTGAGGGACAGGGATGGGTAGATCCCAGGGTTGTGCCCTACCAGCCGCTCTCTCTGGATCCATCCTGTATGGTATTCCATTACGGACAGGAAATGTTCGAGGGACTGAAAGCATACAAGAGCGAGGACGGAAGGACGCTTTTATTCCGCCCTGACAAGAACTGGGAGAGGGCCTGCAACAGCAATAAGCGTCTCTGTATGCCGGAGATTCCGAGGGAGCTGTTTCTGGAGGGGTTAAAGGAGGTAGTCAAGATCGACCGTGACTGGATTCCCACAAAGCCGGGAACCTCTCTCTACATCAGACCGTTTATGTTTGCAACGGATCCGTTCCTCGGAGTGCGGCCGTCAGATACCTATAAATTCTTGATTATTCTCTCTCCGGTGGGCGCCTACTATGAGAGCGGCCTGGATCCGGTGAAGATCTGGATTGAGGACGAGTATGTGAGAGCCGTGAAGGGCGGAATCGGAGAGGCTAAGACGGGAGGAAACTATGTGGCATCCCTGGCAGCTCAGGTGAAGGCCCACGACGAGGGCTATGCCCAGGTTCTCTGGCTGGACGGCATAGAGAGAAAGTATATCGAGGAAGTCGGCGCCATGAATATCTTCTTTAAGATTAACGGCACAGTGGTAACGCCCAAGTTAAACGGAAGCATTCTTCCGGGAATCACCAGGAGATCCGCCATCGAGCTGTGCGAGAAGTGGGGCGTTCCGGTGGAGGAGCGCAGAATTTCCGTGGAGGAGATTGTGGAGGCAGCCAGGACAGGAGCCATGGAGGAATGCTTTGGAACCGGAACAGCGGCAGTTGTATCGCCGGTGGGAGAGCTCCGCTATGAGAATGAAAAGATGGTGATAACGGGAGGCAAGATTGGCCCTCTGACCCAGAAAATCTACGATACCATTACAGGCATCCAGTTAGGCAAGCTGGAAGGCCCGGAGGGATGGAGCGTAGAGGTTAAGTAGAGTTAAAAAAGCAGAGAAAAGAAAATCTGTTCTCTGCACTTGACAAAACACAAACCGATGATATAATCAAGAAAGAAACAGAAGCATTTTACAGAGAAACACGTTGAGAAGAAGAGTAGGGCAAGGGAGCTGTCCAGAGAGAGGCGCATATGGTGGAAGCGCTTTACAGGGAGTTTGTCTGAAAACCATCTTTGAGTGTCCCTTAATCGGGAACGGTGATTCCGTTATCATCACAAACGAGAGGCATAAGGCAGAACTGCTTTATGCAAGGAGGGTGGAACCGCGAGTATATCGTCCCTTGCCGTGCGCGCAGCGCATGGCAGGGGGTTTTTTATTTAACAGGAAACTTCGTTCCCTGTTAAATAAAAACGCTCCGCGGGGATCGCACTGCGGCGGAAAGGAAAATGTCGCTTTCGCGACCCGCCGCAGGCGGAGAATCCTGCGAAGCAGGATTCTTTTTTACAGGGAAAGTTCTGTCAGACTTTTTCTGAAGCAAAAAGGTCTGGCGGATACGCACTGGGGCAGACGGAATCGGCTGCCTGCATCTGGCTGTTCCGGTGTATCTTGACAGGCAGATACAGTGCCCTATATTTGTCAGACGGCGCGGAAAGATGGATTCCGGTTTCAGGAGAGGAGAGTGGAGAGATGATTCGTTTATTTGAAGAGAGTATGTGCAGCAGAGAAGTCTACTCAGGTTTTCCTTCCGGTGAGTTTTCAGCTGTGCGGGAGGCCCTGGAACAGGAGAAGATCAGATACAGAAAGAAAAAAAGGCCGAAAGGGCGGGAAAGTATTCTCGTAAGGCGCAGGGATGAGGCGCAGGCCAGAAAGCTGGTTCAGCTTCAGATTAACCATCTGTGGCGGGAGAAAATGAGAAAGTGCTGAAAGGAAAAGGGCAGGAGTCTTCAGCCTGAAAAAGCAGATTGCTTCAGGCGCAGGCTCCTGCCCTTTTATTGGTCAGCAGGTATGTTTGTGAGGATGGAAGGAATTCCATTTCAGCAGGTCTTTTAGAAAAAAAGAACATATGTTCTAAAAATGCTTGCCAATATGGAAGAGGCATGGTATAATACAAAAAGAACATATGTTCCTGCTTCGGGCAGCGGGATAAGGGAAGAAGAGCAGTCTGCGTGGAAAAAACAGGAGCGGACGGTTGGAGGTAGATGGAACATGCTCATTCAGGAAAATCTCGATATACAGGAAAAACTTCGGATATTGTCAGATGCTGCCAAGTATGACGTGGCCTGTACATCCAGCGGAGTCAGGCGAGGGGGACAGAAAGGATCGCTGGGAAGCGCCAGCGAGGCGGGAATCTGTCACAGCTTTTCGGCAGACGGAAGGTGTATCTCCCTGCTGAAGATCCTGTTTACAAATCAGTGCATCTATGACTGTAAATATTGTATTAACAGGCGCTCCAATGATACTCTGCGGACAGCCTTTACCCCGGAGGAGGTGTGCAGACTGACCATAGAGTTTTACCGGAGAAATTATATTGAAGGGCTCTTTTTAAGCTCCGGCATTCTGAACTCGCCTGATCACACGATGGAACAGATTCTGAGTGTGCTGAGAAGTCTTCGTCTGGAGCACCATTTTAATGGATACATCCATGTAAAGGCAATCCCTGGGGCCTCGCCGGAGCTGATCGAGGCGGCAGGTTTCTTTGCGGATCGCATGAGTGTGAACCTGGAGCTTCCCACAGCCGAGGGACTCAGAAAGCTGGCGCCGGGAAAGACCAGAGAAAAAATTCTGATTCCCATGAGACAGATCCAGAAGGGGATTGTAAGGCAGCTGGAGCAGGAAGGACTCTTGGAGAAGAAGGGCATTTCCTCCTTTAAGGGTGAAGCGCCGCTTCCGGGATATGACAAGAGAGTGCAGAAGAATACGGATAATCAGGCTTCTGCAGAAAAAAGCAGGCTGCCTCAGGGGCAGAGCACAGTGAGAAAACAGGAAAGGCCCCGCCTCATTCCCGGCCGCTCTGTTTACGGAAATTACGGACTTGGACGGACTTCGCCCGGAAAGAGAAGCTTCGTTCCTGCCGGACAGAGTACGCAGATTATTGTGGGCGCCACACCGGAAAATGATTTTCACATGGTGACGGTGGCAGAGGCTCTGTACCGGAATTTTGGACTGAAGAGAGTGTTTTACTCGGCCTTTGTCCCTGTGAATGACGACAGCGCCCTTCCCTCCCTTCCGGGAGGTCCTCCGCTTCTGAGAGAGCACAGGCTTTATCAGGCGGACTGGCTGATGCGCTACTATGGATTTCAGGCATCAGAGCTGCTCTCCGAGGACAGGCCTAATTTTAATGTCCTCTTAGACCCGAAGTGTGACTGGGCTGTGCGGAATCTGGGCTGTTTTCCAGTTGAGATTAACAGGGCTCCCTACGGAGAGCTCCTTCGTGTTCCGGGAATCGGAGTGAAGTCTGCTATGAGGATCGTGGCAGCCAGAAAATCTTCTGTCCTGCGCTTTGAAGATCTGAAAAAGCTGGGAGTGGTCATGAAGAGGGCTGTTTATTTTATCACGTGTTCCGGGCGCATGATGTATCCTGTCAGGATGGATGAGGACTATATTACAGGATGCATGATTGGGGAGGAAAAGCGCAGAACCTGGGAGCTGGAGCACCGGGGAATGTATCGTCAGCTCTCCATGTTTGATGATTTTCACCTGGAAAGGCAGCCTTCTTTGACGCCGCAGGAACAGACGGCTCTGCTCACAGGCGAGATGTAGGCAGAGGAGGCTCAAATTGTGAGGCGCCCCAGGTGAAAAGCAGGATCGAGGAGAGGGATCACACTTAAAATGCAGGAGAAAATCATATGATAGTATTTGTGTGCAGGGATGATTTTTACAGTATTCTGTGCGGAATCTACGATGCGTGGATGAGCCGTGGGGGACATGAAAATGTGAGGCTTGAAACACAGGAGGAGGAGAATGAGGAAACTCTCTGGCTTTTTGCCGATTACAGGGAGGTGCAGGAGGCATCCTGGAAGGCAGAGAAGGTGGCGGAAGCGGTCAGGATAAAAATTTCCCACGAGGCTTACACCTGGATTTATCGGGCGGCCATGAGCTGTGAGAGGGGGAAGGCGGATAAAATTTACCGCTTTCTGGTCAAAGGCTTTAAAGTGGGCAGAAGAATTGCCGATATGCTAAACGACCCGGATGTAGAGTCTGTATTTTCCATGAATCGCCAGGTGGCAAATGAAGCCCACCTTCTGACTGGCTTTCTGCGGTTTTCTCAAATGAGGCAGGATCTCCTTGTCTCGGTCATTGGCCCGAAAAATGACGTGACAGGTATTTTGGCAGATCACTTCTCAGACCGGATGCCGGAGGAGCGGTGGATGATTTACGATGAAAAGAGGGACAAGGCAGCTCTGCACGAGCCAGGCCGGAGCTTTCTGCTGGTGACAGGGATTCCCGGACGCTGGAGGGAACATCTGTCTCTGGAAACGGATGAAGCAGAGTTTGAAAGTCTCTGGAGAGCCTTCCACCAATCGATATCGATCGCCCAGCGGGAAAATTACAAGTGCCAGATAACTCATCTTCCGCTGAGATTCAGGCCTTATATGACCGAGTTCGGGAGAGGGGACAGTGAAAAACTCTCTGCGCCCGGAAAAAGGGCGGAAGGAAAAAAATAGTTCTGTTTTTGGGCTCTGTGTCCGGCAGTCTTCTGTGGGAACAGGAATGCCGGACACAGGGATATAAGCGGCACGGATATGTCTTGCATGTGTGCAGGCCGCAGGATTCTGTTTCTCATTTCTCCTTCATTTCAGATGGTATCTTACGAATTTCTTACACTTCTCTGTACAGGATTGTATTTCAGAATGGTTCATGGTATATTCTGACTGTATTAACACAATTAATACAGTTGATACGAGGCTGTGCAGCTCTATGAAATCATTGGGCTGACCTGGAAAGGAGTGCGAATGATTCTGATTGACTATAAAGATCGCCGTCCTATCTATGAGCAGGTGGTGGAAAAAATGGCAGATCTGATGGTTCGGGGAATTCTTCCCCAGGACAGCCAGCTTCCTTCTGTCAGGAGTCTGGCCATGGAGCTGGCTATAAATCCCAATACCATACAGAGAGCCTACGCTGAGCTGGAACGCCAGGGGTATATTTACTCTGTCAAGGGAAGAGGGAGCTTTGTGGCAGAAAATCACAGGATACTGGAACAGAAGAAGAGGGAGGTATACCAGAAGCTGGAAGCTCTGATACAGGATGCCAGAGCAGCCGGAATTACCATGCTGGAATTCCAGGACAGGGTGATTGAACTCTACGGAACATTGAGCAGGGCGGACAGAGAAGAGGGAGGAGGAAAAGAGTTTGATTGAGGCGGTAAATCTGACGAAACAGTTTGATCAAGTGACAGCAGTCGATCACATAAATGCGCGAATAAAAGAAGGAACGGTGTTCGGACTGATAGGAACGAATGTTCCGAGATACATACTGAAAGCATGATCCACTACTTAGAGGATTATATGTA
>ENA-ORMO01000959-ORMO01000959.1-human-gut-metagenome-genome-assembly--contig:-NODE-959-length-35514-cov-5.650441_pt1 | contig 35514 bp, 28 predicted proteins | sample MGYA00242106_ERZ509001 | MGnify/ENA primary metagenome ERZ509001 (study PRJEB26280, sample SAMEA2338736) | human gut metagenome | biome: human gut; feature: human-associated habitat; material: faeces...
TATCCGCAGCAGCTTTCCAGGATCTCCGTCAGCGCATTTTTGCTGCTGGTATGACAGCGGATCACATTTGTCCGGCTGCAATCTATCTCATCAAGCGCTGCCTTTACCATTTTATGAGATACTGTATTCGTAAACAGCACCAGTACATCCGGAGAGCCAATCTGTTTATGAAGCCCTGCCCTCATTTGTGTGAAAACTTTCACATTGCACCGATACCCCTTACAGACTTCCTTATATTGTGTGACCATTCGATCATGTCCTCCGACTATTACAACGCTCATTATTTATCCCCCCGTTTCTAGTTAGTTGTATCTAACTCATATAGTTAGTATAAACTAACTTATATTATCTGTCAATACATACTTTGAATTTTTAAAAAGAAAAACAAGAGCGAGAAGTATGCCCTCGCCCTTGCTACTTGTGTTTTCTCAGATAGAATCGAAAAGCTATCTGTTATGTATATCCAGTTAAAAACTTATATGCTGTGAGATGCAGTCCAATGCAGCATCCGAACTGACTTTCTTTCTATACGACATTTAAGCAGGAGGAAATCAGAACAGGAACCATAAGTGAGCAGATCACTCCATTAAAAACGGACAAGACCACAGTTTCCTCATTTGTATACTTCAGCATCAATGGAAGCGTAGTATCCTCACTCGTAGCTCCAGCCGGAGCAATACACGTGTAGTAATTAAAATGAACAGCAAGAAATGGAATGATAACAAAAGAAAACATTTCCCTCATCAGATTACTCATAAATGCAATACTTCCCGCTTCCGCGGTTGCCAAATTACTGATCGTAACACCGGCAAGACTGTACCAGCCCAACCCACTGGCTATCGCCGTACCGTATCGAATCGGCATTTTGAGTATCAAGGCGCAGACAGCTCCTCCTAATAAGGAACCCACAATGATTCCTATCGGAATAATAAAGATTTTCAAATGATATTCTTTAATTTTTGAAAAAATACCTTTTTGCATCCCGATGCTGATTCCTACAGAAAACATCAAAAGATACAATACCAGATCCGTATTCTCGGTGAAGAAATTTACAGCTGTTAACTCGATATCTGACATGCCATAAAACAGTCCGAGTACCACAGCAAAGATCATTGCTAAAACAATCATTTCATCCCTCCATTTCTTCTATCATTGGTTTTCTTTTTCATAAATTTCTTAGTTAAAACAAAAACTATGAAAATAGAAAATACTGTCGGTACCACAAAATACAGTAAGCTGGATATCCCTAATGAAGATAAATCCTGCAAAAGATTGTCGTTCCTGCCTAATTTTACTCCCATAGAAAAAATCAGTATAAAAGTACACACCAGAGAAAAAATTTCATTTCCTTTCTTTATGCGTTTTGGCACAAGAAAGCGTCCTGCGAGAATACCAAGACACATAACAATTAAAACCGCCATAATTGCCCCGCTTTCTAAGAATTGAAATGTTTATAAGTTTATTATAGCAAAAACCCCAGAAATACACAGTTTTCTGGGGTTTTCAACCATTATATTACGTTAGACTGAATCAGATTAGTTTCCCATCTGTGCAGCAACTTCTGCAGCAAAGTCTTCGTTCTTTTTCTCCAGACCTTCACCTGTTTCAAAACGAACAAATCCTTTAATTGTTACATTAGCTCCATTTGCCTTAGCAACTTCTTCTACATATTTCGCAACAGACTGTTTTCCGTCTTCTGCTTTTACATATGTCTGATCTAAGAGGCAGATTTCTTTCAGCTCTTTGTTGATACGTCCATTAATCATTCCCTGGATAACTTTTTCTGGTTTCTGGGATTCTTTTGGATCGTTCATAATCTGAGCCAGTAAGATTTCTTTTTCATGTGCAATGTAGTCTGCACTTACTTCAGAGCTATTTGTATACTCTGGTTTTAAAGCTGCAATCTGCATAGCTACGTTTCTAGCCATTTCTTTTACTGCATCATTTACAACATCTGTTTCAACGTCTACTAATACGCCGATTTTTCCACCCATATGTGTATAAGAAGCAACGAATCCGTTTTCTTCTGCTACTTTCTGGAATCTTCTAATGTTCATATTTTCGCCGATAACTGCGATCTGAGCAGATAATGCTTCCTGTACAGTTTTTTCAGCATCAAATTTCCATGTAGATGCCATAAACTCTTCTGTTGTAGCTGCTTCTGTTTCCATAGCTGCTTCTGCGACCTGAGCTACATAATCCTGGAATTTTTCATTCTTAGCAACAAAGTCTGTTTCTGCATTTACTTCTACAACAACCGCACTCTTTTCGTCAGCTGAAACTAAAGTTTTGCAAAGACCTTCTGCTGCAATACGTCCAGCTTTCTTCTGAGCAGTAGCCAGACCTTTTTCTCTTAAAAATTCAACTGCTTTATCCATATCGCCGTCTGTAGCTGTAAGAGCTTTCTTACAGTCCATCATACCAGCGCCTGTCATCTCTCTTAATTCTTTTACTTTACTTGCTGTGATAGCCATGTTATGGTTCCTCCTGTTTGTTTTTCTATTGATTCAGGATATTGGGAACACTGCCACAAAAGCTGTGTTCCCAACCGTTATTCAAATCTTACTCTTCTACTGCAGCTTCTTCTGTTTCTTCTGTGAAGATTTCTTCAGCATCAGCAGCTTCACCCTGGTTTGCTTCGATAACAGCATCTGCCATCTTAGAAACGATTAATTTTACAGCTCTGATAGCATCATCGTTACCTGGGATAACATAATCTAATTCTTCTGGGTCACAGTTTGTATCAGCAATACCGATTAATGGAATTCCCAAAGTATGAGCTTCCTGTACACAGATTCTTTCTTTCTTAGGGTCTACAATGAAGATTGCATCTGGAAGTTTCTTCATTTCTTTGATTCCGCCAAGGTTTTTCTGAAGTTTGTCCATTTCTTTCTTTAACTGGATAACTTCTTTCTTAGGCAGAACATCAAATGTTCCGTCACTTTCCATAGCTTCGATTTCTTTTAATCTTGCAATTCTGCTCTGGATGGTCTTGAAGTTTGTCAACATACCACCTAACCATCTTTCATTTACATAGTACATTCCGCATCTTTCAGCTTCTGTCTGGATTGCATCCTGAGCCTGTTTTTTTGTTCCTACGAACAGGATTGTACCACCGTCAGCAGCGATATCAGCGATTGCTTTGTATGCATCGTCAACCATACCTACAGATTTCTGTAAGTCGATGATGTAGATACCATTTCTTTCTGTGTAAATGTATGGAGCCATTTTAGGATTCCATCTTCTTGTCTGATGTCCGAAATGAACACCTGCTTCCAGTAACTGTTTCATTGAAATAACGCTCATTTTTTTCTCTCCTTTTGGTTTACGCTTCCACCTGCTTCTACACCGCCGGGACTCTGTTTTCTAGCACCGTCCATTGGAATTCACAGGCGTGGTTATTTTGTTACATTCGCAACGTTTATATCATACCACACAGTTTTCATTTATTGCAAGGATTTTTTTCTAAAATCCAAAATTTCTCTGAACCCATTGAATCAAAAGAGGCATCCAACTCTGGCAACTTGGTTCTACCCCACTGCCGTCCAACCGTTTAATCCCCTCTGTTGCCAGGGAGAGTCCATGAACGCCTTGTGGATACAAATGAAATTCCACCGGCACATTGGATTTTCCCAAAGCCTCCACAAAAGCCAGAGAATTCCAAAAAGGTACTGTCTCATCTGTAAAAGTATGCCAAATAAATGTTTGTGGAACCCAAGGCCCTACCTGGTTTTCCAAAGACATTTTTTCCCTCTTTTCTTCATAAGCACTTCCAAGAAGGTTTTGAATGCTCTCTGTATGTGCAATGGCCTCTTGAGTACTAATAACTGGATAGCAGAGAATCAGCCCGTTAGGCTCTAGGGACACGTTGCCTGCTCCCAATTTGGTGCTTTCTTCCAGTTCTTTCCAGAACACACCATAACTAGCAGCCAGATGCCCTCCTGCCGAAAATCCCATAACTAGGATTTTCTCTGTGTCAACTCCCCACTCTTCTCCTTTTTCTCTTATGAACTGCACACATTTGGCAACTTCCAGCAAGGCAGTGGGATATACTGCTGGCTTACAGGAATAACGCAGCACTGCTGCATGATACCCAATACTGTTAAACTGCAAGGCAATGGGTTCTGCTTCTCGGTTTGAAGTCATCTTATAAGCGCCTCCCGGGCAAATTAAAACCAATGGCTTCTTAGGATTTGGGTCATCATCCAAATATCTTCCTAAAACATAAGTGTCCAGATGTGCGTAATCCTCTGAACCCTGTACTTGAATTTTTATACGTTCCTGAATCATAATCGTTCCTTAAGCAGACCATTTCGATAGGCTTCCAAAAGCTCTTGCAGGTCTGCAATCCTTTCTTTTAATTTTACTCCTGTATCTGTTTCTTCAACCGTTTTTCTCTGTATGGTACGCTTCACTAAAATACTGTCAGATAAAATATCGCTTTCCTTACTAATGGCATCACTTGTAGAGGTAAAAGGCTCATGAGCTGCCAAAATCATTCCCCAGGAATTGTAAATCAAAGTATAGCCTGCAATCCCCGTTTCCTTTTGATATGTCTTGGAAAAACCACCGTCAATAACTAAGAGTTTTCCTCCACACTTAATAGGACTCTCTCCCTCTATATGATGAACCGGAACATGCCCATTCACAATGTGGCGACAATCACCGGTTACTTGAAATTCCTCCAAGATTCTATCCACCATCTCTTCTTGTTCCAGAAAACCATAATAAGGATTTTTCTTTTCTTCATGAGTTTCTTTTGCTTTCAGAAAATATCGTTCAAAAGTAGCCATTTTATTTTTCCCAAACAAGGGCGAATTGGGACTACTCCAAATAAACCACAGGATATCCCTACCTTTTTCTCGTTCTTCCTCGTTTACTGCTACAAAGGCTTTCCGTACATAGGAATCCAGCACATCATAGAGGGCTTTTCCTTTATAAGATTTGCCATACACCTGTATTTCCTTAAAACTTCCATCTTCATTTAATGGAATACAACCATGATAAAGCAAATTGTGGTTATATATTTTATACAGACTCCCTTTTTTCAGCAAAAACTGCATATGTTTCTGTAGTTTTTCACAATTTACAAAGGCAAACACCAGACGGTCCACAACCTCCCGTTCCTCCTTGGTAAGCTCATAAGGATTCTCTGGGTCAATGGTAGGAAAAGAACAATCTAGCATGGGGTAGGTATAATGTCCCAGGCGCACCGTTCCCTCTGTATAATCAATTTCATCCAGAATAGCCCTGTCTGCCATTCCAAATTCCTTCCGACGCATGAGAAGCCTGCCTTCCAGCTTAAACTGAATGATTGTAATAGCTTTATGCATCTTGCGATTCATTTCCTGCTCTGCAGGATTCAACTCCTGGTGTCCCTTAATCTTAAAACAAGTACAGGGGTCATCCCTGTAATAAGTCATAGCAAAGGTAGCCAAAGGCAGCAGATTAATACCATAACCCTCTTCTAAAATATCCAGATTTCCATATCTGGCACAGATTCTTACTACAGTAGCCACACAGCTGGACTGCCCTGCTGCTGCCCCCATCCAGAGGATATCATGGTTTCCCCATTGAATATCCAAAGAATGATATCCTGCCAGTTTGTCCATAATCTGGTGCGGTCCTGGTCCTCTGTCATAAATATCTCCCAAAATATGCAAGTGGTCTACCACCAGCCGCTGAATCAATTCACAGAGAGCTATAATACATTCTTCTGACCGTCCAATGGCAATAATGGTATGGATAATCTGCTCATAATAAGATTCTTTGTCCGTAATGTCTCCCCGTTCTGTCATTAATTCCTCAATAACATAGGCAAAATCCTCTGGCAGTGCCTTGCGTACCTTGGAACGGGTGTATTTAGACGCTGTTTTCTTACAAACCTCAATCAGCCGGTACAAAGTAATCTTATACCATTCCCCCATATCCTTTTCCTGTTTTTTCACCAACGTTATTTTTTCTCTCGGATAATAAATCAGCGTTGCCAGGCTTTTTTTATCCTGTTGGCTCATGGTATGTCCAAAAACCTGCTCGATTTTTCTTCGCACAGATCCAGAACCATTTTTCAGCACATGGGAAAATGCCTCATACTCTCCGTGAATATCACTGATATAATGCTCCGTTCCCTTTGGTAAATTTAAAATTGCCTGAAGATTAATAATTTCTGTGGACGCTTTGGCAATTGTGGGATACAGTTCTGACATTTTTTCCAGATATTTCACTTTCATATCTTCCATTTTTGTTCCCCCGATACCTTTTTCTTCATTGTACCACGCCCACACCATATTTTACAATGGAAAAGGCCACCTTACGGCAGCCTTTTCTTTACATTCTTTCAGGGGCATCAAATCCCAAAAGGTCAATACAGGTTTCTAAAACTTCTTTTGTTAAAGTCAAAAGACGAATCCAAGATTTTTTCTTTTCCTCATCCTCTTCTCCAAGAATTCTAGTCTCATGATAAAAACTGTTAAATGCATTTGCCAAATCATAAATATAAGAGCAAATTCTATGTGGCGCTTTTTCTTCAAATGCCGGTTCAATCACCGCATTAAATCTTGCTAATTCCAGCATCAGGCTTTTCTCACTAGGATTTACTGCTTCGTGAATCTCACCTTTTTCCAGACTATTGCCCTCTTCTACATAACGACTTAAAATAGACTTAATTCTTACAATGGTGTACAGAATATATGGGCCTGTATTTCCTTCAAAAGAAGTGAAACGGTCAATATCAAAAATATAATCCTTAGATGCCTGGTTTGACAGATCTCCATATTTAATAGCAGACAGACCTACCATCTGTGCTGTTTTCTCTGCATTTTCATCCTTTACACTGCGGTTGTCCACGATTTTCTTAAACATTTCTTCATTGATTTCCCCAATGAGACGTTCTAAACGCATTACACCGCCTTCTCTTGTTTTGAACGGTTTTCCATCCTTGCCATTCATGGTTCCAAATCCCACAAAAGTAAGTTTTGTATTTTCATCTACCATGTTGGCTTTTTTCGCACAACGGAACACCTGGATAAAATGAAGCTCCTGGCGCTTATCTACCACATAAATGATTTCATCGGGATGAAAATCTTCCATACGCTGTACAATCGTAGCTAAATCTGTGGTGTTATAAAGGGATGCTCCGTCTGATTTCAAAATCATACATGGAGGGATCTCTTTGGTATCTGATTCTTCTTTTACATCTACAACCAATGCACCCTGATCCACATATGCATAGCCTTCCTCTTTTAAATATTTCACCATATTCGGTATGTAGGCATCTGCATCAGATTCTCCCATCCACAAATCAAAGTCTACTTTCAACTTTGCATAATTTTTCTTCAAGTCATTAACAGAAACTTCCATAATATGTTTCCATAAAGCCCGATATCCTCTTCTGCCCTGCTGTAACTGCAAAGTAGCTTCCAGAGCCTCATTTTTGTAATCTTCATCAACTTTGGATTTTCCGCTGGCGGTTGGATAAATTTCCTCCAGTTCACTTACTGTAAAAGGCGCTTCCTCTGGATATTCTCCTTCATAGCTTTCATCAAAATACACCAACTCCGGCTTTCTCTTAGACAGTTCTGTAATAATCAGACCCATCTGAAGTCCCCAGTCTCCCAGATGGACATCCCCAATCACCTTATGGCCTAGGAAACGACCCATTCTCTTAATACTTTCTCCAATAATCGCAGAACGTAAGTGTCCCACATGAAGAGGTTTTGCAACATTAGGTCCACCGTAATCAATTACAATGGTCTTAGGATTTTTTGCTTCCTCCACAGAAAGTCTGGAATCTTCCAACATCTGGTTCAAATAATCTGCCAGAAATGTTTTGTTTACTTTCAGATTAATGAAACCTGGATTCACTGCTTCTACACTTTCAAATACAGGACAGTCCTGCAATTTTTCTACCACGCTTCCTGCAATCATAATAGGCGCTTTCCGATAGGTTTTGGCTGCTGCCATAGCACCATTACACTGATATTCACAAAGGTCTGGGCGATTGGAAATTGTTACCTTCGCAAAATTCTCATCATATTCACATGCCTTAAAAGCCTCTTTTAAGACCTCTTCAATATATACTGCTAATTTCTTCATAAACTTTTCACTCCGTATCTGCAATTTTTGTCGCTGCCACAGCTAAAGCTCCTGGTCCAATATGACAGGAAACACTCAAAGATAATGGCGCCATATAAATCTCATAGCCTGGAAACTGCTCTTGCAATTCTTTTTTCCACTCCATAGCTTCTTCTTCATTTCCTGCATAAGCAGCCTGAAGCGCCATGCGTCCCTGTTTTGCATACTCCTGAAATCTACCTTCCAAATCTGATTTCATAGCCTGAAGCATAATGCTCTTTGCTTTCTTTTTTCCTCTGGCTTTGGAAAAAGCGTCCAGTTTATCTCCCTGAATCTGAAGCACTGGTTTCAAATTTAGCACAGTTCCAAGAGCTGCTGCTGCCGGAGTGATTCTGCCACCTTTCTTTAAATATTTCAAAGTTTCAAGAGTAATATAAATACTGGATTCCTGTTTTTCCTTCTCCAGCACCTCTTTAATTTCTGCACCAGTCTTGCCCGCTTTTGCCAACGCAATGGCGTCCAGAACAGACTGTCTCTGAGTAACAGAGATCCTCTGGTTATCCACTACATGAACCCTGCCATGATATTCTTTTGCAAGCACCATAGCAGTTTCACAGGAATTGCTAAGCCCGCTAGACATTGGAATATGAACAACTTCTTCTGCTTCCAAAAGCAGTTTTTCCCACAATTCCATAACATCTGCAGGTGTCGGCTGAGATGTAGAAATATTGGCATCTTCCCCTAACTTCTCATAAAATTCTTCCTGAGACAAGGTGATATCTTCATAAAACAATTCTTCATTAATATAAAAAGGCATAGGAAGCACAGAAATTCCAAGCTCTTTTGCCTCTGACTGTGTAATTCCACTATTACTGTCTGTTACAATTACAACTTTATTCTTCACTGATTGGTGACTCCCTTTCTTTTTCAAATCATTATGAAAATCATACCATAGAGCATCCAGGAATACAATCTCTTTTTCTTTCTCTTTCCTCACATCCGTGATAAAATAGAAAAAAAGCAAAGGAGGAACCTATATGTCATACAAAACTCAATCTTATGCAAATACTGCAGCGTCTATTATAAAAAATCTGGAAAAACGCAATATGACCGGATATTACTGCGAGACAGCCGCACAGGCCAGGGACCTGGTCCAACAACTGATTCCAAAGCAGGCAACCATATCAAGCGGCGGTTCTGAAACCCTGGAAGAAACCGGTATTATGAAACTGATTCAGTCTTCTGATTATCAATTTATTGACCGCAAGACAGCAAAAACCCCAGAAGAAGCCCGTCTCCTCTATGGAAAAATTGTTACCGCAGACTATTTTCTCACTAGTACTAATGCCATTACCTTTGATGGAGAATTGATTAATGTAGATGGAAATGGAAACCGCGTTGCCTGTCTCATTCAGGGACCTTCCCATGTCCTAGTCATTGTTGGCATGAATAAAGTTGTTCCAACCCAGGAAGATGGTATTCGCAGAGTACGCAATATCGCTGCCCCACCAAACGCCATTCGTGTAGGAGCCCAGACACCTTGTACAAAAACTGGCATGTGCAGTGATTGTCAAAGCCCTGACTGTATCTGCTGTCACACAGTCATTACACGTCACTCCCGTCACAAAGGCCGTATCAGCGTCATCCTCATTGGCGAAGAATACGGATTTTAAACAGGATATCCGTTTTCCATAATTTTATTAACGCAAAAAGGAATTATTGTATGAAATATCTGTCATTTCATACAATAATTCCTTTTCTCTTACATTCTGCGCAATGCTTCAATAGGGCTTAAATTCGCTGCTTTAATGGATGGCAGAAGTCCAAATACAATTCCAATCACTGTGGAGAAAATCACTGCTCCTACTGCTGCCGGAATACTGATAACCATAGGCGTTCCTGACATCTTTGCAATGATGGCTGCCAAAGCAATTCCTCCAAATACACCTAAGATTCCTCCAATACTGGTAAGTACAGATGCCTCGGTGAGAAACTGTCCTAAAATTCTCTTCTTATTCGCTCCAATGGCTTTTTTCAGTCCGATTTCTCCTGTCCGTTCTGTAACAGATACCAACATAATATTCATAACGCCAATTCCCCCTACTAACAGGGAAATACTGGCAATCCACAACAACTGCCGATTGGTGCTTTCACTAATCTGCTGCAGTCCTTTTGCCTTTTCCATCATGTCTTTTGCCTTATATGCAATAGTTCCTGTAACAGAGGTAATGGAAGCATTCAAAATTTCTGCTGTTTTCTTTCCAGCAGCACTCATCTCTTCTGGGGATGGCGCTTTTACAGATACCTGCTGTGGTTCATCATACTGATAAACAATGGGCCAAGATGCATCTGGCATAAACACAATACCACTGCTGTTGCTATAGTATGTATAATATTCTTCCTGGCTATTAATGACTGGTTCATATTCTTGTGTTTTCTTTATCACACCAATAACGGTAAAGGGTTCTCCTTTGATTTCAATGGTTTTCCCGATTTCCTGTCCCTTTTCAAAAAAACTTCCAGAAGCTGTTTCATCAATCATTACCACTTTTCTATAGTTCTGATAGTCTTCTTTAGAAAATCCGCGCCCACGAATAATCTGATATCCACACACATCCAGATAATCCTGGTCAATTCCCAGCACACTTCCGCCATCCATACCCTTGTTCTGATAAAAAATTCCATCTGCATACATTCTGGACTGATATAAGGTAACGCCATCTACTTCTTCTAAGTCCAGAATCTCTTTCTTCTGTTCCTTGGTAATGACTGGCACACCTGCTGGAATCCCCTGATATTCTATCTGATATTCCCCACCATTTTCACTTAAGAAAACCTCAACCACATTATCGCCTTCTCCTATGAGGTTTTTCTTAATCTGCTCATTTGTACCCTTAATGGTTGACACAATAGAAATCAAAGATGCAATACCAATGATAATACCTAACATGGTCAGAAAGGAACGCATCTTATGTGCCCAGATTCCCTGAAAGGATAATCTAATATTTTCAATCATTTATCTGCTTTCCTCTCTTTCTTAATAATAACCACTATACAATTCTTCCAAGGTGGACTTCTTCGTCTTGGCACCTTCTTTTACTTTTTTCCCATATGGAAATGCCACATAATCCTCCTTGGTAATCCCCTCTTTAATTTCAACAAGAGAGCCATAGAATGTCCTTCCTGTACGTACTACCTGTTTCACCAGTTTTCCATTTTTTCCTGCTTTAAGAACATAATCTTCTCCGTCTTTACTTCGGACATATTCCTTACTCAGAAAAATTCCGGTAATTTCACCATCCTCTTGAGGCAAATCCATGGTCACCATTTCATTATCTTTGAGACCTGTACTATCCTGGATAAAAGCAGTAAAAGGATAATAAGTAACTTCTCGGTTGTTGTACATCATATAATCATCTGCAGGATAAGGAGAAACCTCTTTAATCTCTGCCTCAAAAGGCATCATGGATTCATAAGCCATGCCGGAAAGCATCTGTCCTGGTTTAACTGTCTTTAACATATCTTCGCCTACATAGCCTTTAATGTAAACGCCTCCTGTGCTTTCTATTACAATAAACGGTTCACCATCAATTTCACCTTTTGCTGGATCTCCTACCTTTTTCACAATACCATTTAAGGTGCTGTGAATGGTTTCATCCTGAAGCTGCTGTTCTACTTTTTTTATCTTAATATCAGCTTCTCTGATATCAAGACCTGCTGTGGCAATTTCCTGTTCTTTTTCACGAATAGCCTTTTTCATGTCTTCTGGAGAGTATCCTCCAATAATATCTCCACCTGGTGTTGGGATAAAAATTCCTCCATCTAAATCCTCCAGACCTGGATTATTGGGAATTGGAACCTCCTCCCATTCTGCCAGACCTAATTTTGCACGGTACCAAGTAGATGGTGTAAATTTCTTCTCTATTTTTTCACCATAAATTGTTATTTGTGCTAATAAAGTCCCATCTTCTTTATCCTCTGTACGCTGTTCCAGCACACAGGTAAGGGGAGCTTCCTCTTTTTCTTCTCCACCTCGAAAACCGGCAATATGATTTAAAAAAGCGCCTTGCACCCATACATCTTTTTCACAGAGAAAATACAATACTTCTCCTTCCTGTTTGTATGGTTTTGCAGTTTCTACAACCACATGCTCCTCTGGCTTGGGAGGAATCGGGTCGGTAAGACTGGTATCCCAGTAAAGACGACTGTAGGCAATGGATTCTTCTTCTGGTGCCTCTGGTTCTTCTGGAGTTTCTCCACCGTCTGGATTCTCAGGTGTTTCCCCACCGTCTGGATTCTGGGGTGTCTCCCCTCCGTCTGGGTTCTGAGGTGTTTCCCCTCCATCTGGATTCTGAGGTGTTTCTCCCCCGTCTGGTGTTTCCTGATTCTCATTATTTTCCTGGCTTTCACCTTCCGGAGGATTTTGTGGTGTTTCTGGCGTTTCCTCACTTGGAGGTGTAGATGTTGTTTCTACAAGTCTCCACTGCTTATTGCTATCCCCCAGAAATTCCAATTCGTAGTTCTGATTTGCCGCCACGGAGCTCATCTTTCCATTTTTTAAGTCTTTTAATTCCTGCTCTAGTCCTTTTTTCTTTACTTCCAGCTGTTGTTTATTCAGTTTTTCCATCTCCAGGTCGATGTTCACTAGAGTCATATCATAAGTTAAAAGTGGATCTCCCTCTTTTACTTCCTGTCCCTCTGTTACGTGTACCTTGGATACAATTTGTTTATCCAAAAGTCGCACCTGCTGGGATGCATTGGAGGATACGGACCCTTCCAGGCTAGTGGTGTCATTCCAGACCTGCTGTGCTAGTTCTTCCATAGAATAAACCGGAATGGTTCCTTTCTGAAAATGGCTTACGCCAAACCAGATGCCTGCTCCAAGAACCAAAACAGCGCCACCACTTACAGCTGCGATTTTTATTTTTTTCTTCATACCCTCACCCTTTCTTCTTATATTCCGGTTTCCCCGCCTTCTTCCGGCTGAACCTCTTCCTCTGGAAGGGCATCTTCTTCTGGCAGCGCTTCTGCATCTTCTGGCAGCATCTCTTCCTCTGGGAGACCTTCACCCTCCTCCGGTAATGCTTCCGGTGCATCCTGCTGTGTCATACCTTCTGCCGGATCATGGGTAGTTTTCATTCCTTCTTTTAAGAACTCCTGGGGATATGCTACATAATCAGATTCTTCCAGCCCATTTTCAATCTTATATTGCATCATATTTTCATCATAAGTTCCAACAACAACAACACGTTTTTCCAAAGTTCCTTTTTCTGTTTCTGCCCAAACATAAGGTTTCTTTTCCAAATCTGTCAAAAAAGCCTCGTCCAGCCAGATACCTTCTTCCCGTTCCTGCATTCCATTATCCTGTTCAATATAAACATGCTGACCAAGCAAAAGTCCATCCGAAGCATCCAGCTCTACATAAAACGGATAGGATGTTGACGTTGTCTGAGAAGCATCTTCTGAAGACATTCCGTACATCATATTGCTATTGCTGTTATTTGGATTTTTTGTATCCACAGCAGTATAAGTTCCATGCCAAATAAGGTTTTCATCCACTCTGGAACGAATAATTGCCCTGGCTCCCTCTACTACCAGAGAAGCATTCTGTTCATTGACCTTTCCTTTGACCCGATACTCTCCTGTAGCCAGAATGGTAATAAATGCCTGACCAGAACCACTGTACATAGACATTTCCTGAGAATTTTGTCCATTATTTACAGCCTTTACAACACCTTTCATTTCACTAGTAACGGTAGCATTATCAATTTTACTTTTTAACTGGTTCATTTCTACTTCTTTTGCTTTGCGCTCATACTCGCTCTTCTTCAAGTCCATTTCTGCTGTCTGAATCTGTGTTGTATAGGAAAGCTGCTCATCCGAAGATGCCTTCTTTTTCTCTTTTTGAAGCTGGGCAATCTGCGCTTTTAAATTTTCCATATTTCCAGCAGCCCTCTCCAAATCCAACTGTGCCTGCTGCAGTTCTGTTTCTGTAGTTGTGGTATCATATGTAAACAGCTTAGTTCCCACATCTACCTCGTCTCCTGCTTTTACGAAAACTTCCTTTACTTCCCGTTCTCCATCTTTTTGAATATCCAAAGTTTTCTGTGATTCTACCACGCCTGCTAATCTCTGGATACCCGACATTTGATTCATAGAAGAAATGCTCATCACATATGCCATTTCTTCCCCATCTGCATGCTTTTTCTTTTGAGCGAAAATAATTCCCGCTGCCAGTCCGCCTATACACACTATTGCACAAGCCGCTGCAATCCATATTTGTTTTTTCTTCATAAATTACCTCTTTTCCCTTTTCGTTACATATGCTGTTGTTGCAATTCTATCCATTTATACAATAGAGTATATCAAAAAATCCACAAAATGTCTTTGAAATTTTCTTTAAAATTTACAGGATTTTTTACAATTTTCTTTCAATATTATCTCTGAGTGTTACAGCATTATGTTGCATGCCCTATGATTTTTTGATAAAATGTTAAAAAATATGATAAATATGTGGGAGAACTGCAGATATGAAAAAGAAATCTTATTTTCTGATCCTATTACTGGCTTTTTCCCTTCTTTTCCTTGCAGGATGCGCTGGAAAAGAAGAACGAGCCGTGAAGAAAACAGTAAAAGCTCAATTGGAACAATTAAAGGATTTTGACACTGGTGTTGTGCAAGACGTTCTTTCTACCGGAGAAATACTTCCTGAGAAATTACAAGATGAAACACTTTCTCAAGAGTTGGCTGATATTTATTCCTTATTTTATCAGAAATTTTCCTATCGCATCAAAGATGTTTCTGTGAAAGAAAATCAGGCACATGTAACCGCAAAAATTAAAACCCTAGATTCCAAAGCCCTTGCAACGGATTTTTCTAAAGCCGCATTAAAAGAACATATTAAAACCAGTGTTTCTTCTTCAGAGACTTTCACTTTAGAAGACTCCTATCTTCTTTTAAAAGACTTGATGAAATCTAAAGAATATGAGACTGTGTCTCTCACTGCTGATATCCAGCTAAAAAAGACCAAAAAGGGCTGGGAAATTGTTTCTACCCAGGAACTAGACAATGCACTTACTGGAAATTTTCTAAAATATACCACAGATGCAAAGCTTCTAAGCCCAAAGGACATTGTAAAAGTCCATTTTGATACAATGAAAAGCTTCAGCCCCCAGGATTTACGTGCTTATCTGCACTTAGATTCTATTCTGAATACGGATCAGCAATACCAGACTTCTCTTGGAGAAGTTCTTGCCGAACAAATCAGTAAACATTTTCGTTACAAAATATTAAAGGAAACCTCAGACAGCACGCAAGCAGTGGTGCAGGTATCGATCACAAGTGTAGATTTTCACAGCATTATAAATTCCTACAAAAAAAAGGCTTCCAAATGGCTAAAAACTTCTGATGCCCTCTCTGCAGGTACTCAGGGTCGTCGGGAAAAGGAACGTGAAATCCTGATTTCCTGTATTGAGAAAAACAAAAAAACATCTTCCCAGAAACTGGAGATTCATCTAGTCAATGATGGGGTAAACTGGAAAATACAGATGGATGACGAGATTTCTAATGCACTCTTTGGAGACGCAAAAAATGCTATAAACGAGATTTCTAAGGACGTGGAATAATATTTGATATAAAAAAACCAGAGAGCGAATGTTGAACTCTCTGGTTTTTCTTTTATTCTTCTGTTATTTCTCTAATGGAAATTCCCAGTTCTTCTAACTGCTTCTCATCTACTACATCCGGTGCTTCCGACATAAGACAGGAAGCATCTTTCACCTTTGGAAAGGCAATGACTTCGCGGATAGAATCCACTTTTGCCATAAGCATAACCAGACGATCCAGTCCATATGCCAGTCCTGCATGAGGGGGAACCCCGTATTTAAACGCATCCAGAAGGAAACCAAACTGTTTCTGTGCTTCTTCTGGCGTAAATCCAATAACCTCAAACATTTTACTCTGAATATCGTCCTGGAAGATTCTCACAGAACCACCGCCGATTTCATTTCCATTTAAAACAATATCATACGCTTTTGCACGTACACGTCCTGGATCTGTATCTAAATACTGTAAATCCTCTTCCATGGGCATGGTAAACGGATGATGCATGGCCATGAATCTCTCTTCCTCTTCAGACCACTCCAGAAGCGGGAACTCTGTAATCCATACAAAACGGTACTCATTTTTGTCCAGAAGCTCCATCTGTTTTGCCAATTCCAGACGAAGAGCGCCCAATACATCCCATACCAGCTTGGTTTTATCTGCTGCAAAGAGAAGCAAATCTCCATTCTGTCCATCCATGGCTTTTATCAGAGCTGCCATTTCCTCTTCCTTCATAAATTTTGCAAAAGAAGATTTTACAGCTCCATCTTCCCCAAGGGCAATGTATGCAAGACCTTTGGCACCATATCCTTTGGCAAACTCTACCAATTTATCAATTTTCTTACGTGGCATAGTACCTTGTCCCTTAGCATTAATACCGCGGACACTGCCTCCCTGCTCCAGGGCATTTTTAAATACCACAAACTCACAATCTTTTACCACTTCTGAGACATCGGTAAGTTCCATTCCAAAACGCAAATCTGGCTTATCAGAGCCAAAACGGTTCATGGCTTCTATCCAAGTCATTCTCTGAATTGGCAGCTGTACTTCTACTCCTAATACTTCTTTAAACAAAAATGCCAGCATTCTCTCATTAACATCCAGCACGTCCTCTACATCCACAAAAGATAATTCCATATCAATCTGGGTAAATTCCGGCTGACGGTCTGCACGCAAATCCTCATCTCTGTAACATCTTGCCAGCTGGAAATAACGATCATATCCAGAACACATTAAAAGCTGTTTAAAAATCTGAGGAGACTGTGGAAGCGCGTAAAAGCTGCCTGGATGTACGCGGCTTGGTACCAGATAATCCCTAGCACCCTCCGGTGTACTCTTGATCAATGTTGGCGTCTCAATCTCCAAAAATCCTTCTTTTGCAAGGAACTGACGCACCAGGGTAGAAACCTGAGAGCGAAGCATCATATTTCTCTGCAAATCAGGTCTTCTAAGATCCAGATAACGGTATTTTAAACGTACCTCATCTCTTGTTTTGCTATTTTCCTCAATCGGGAAAGGAGGTGTCTCAGCTTCTGACAAAATACGAAGCTCTGTGGCCCGAACTTCGATTTCTCCTGTAAGAAGGTTTGGATTCACTGCACCGGAACGTGCTTCCACATGACCCTTAACTGCAATAACAAACTCACTTCTTAAACGTCCAGCCTTCTCAAATCCTTGTTCATCAATTTCCCCGTTTTCAAAGATAATCTGCATGATTCCAGAGCGGTCTCTTAAATCAACAAATACAATTCCGCCTTTGTTACGGCTCTTCTGCACCCATCCCATTAAAGTGACTGTGCTTCCAATTTCTGCCTTCGTTACTTCTGTACATCTGTGGCTTCTTTTCAGCCCTCTCATTGATTCTGCCATGGTATTGAACTCCTTTATAATTCTGTATCATTGTAAATTTCTTCAATCACAGAATAACCTTCCTGCTCCAACTGTTCTTTCTGGAATTTCTTATTCTTCTTTGCATATACAATATTTACACTCTGTCCTTCGCTTCTTTCCTCTCCGGCTTTTTTCATGACCTGGAGAAGTTTTTCGCTGGAGAGTTTCTTGTCCAGAAGATATGCCTTCTTTGCCTTTGCACCTGGTACCTGGAAGCCTTTTTCCATAAGCAGCATAACAATTCGCTCAAATCCAATGGAAAATCCGGTTGCCGGTGTAGGTGTTCCTGTAAATTTGCCAATCATCTCGTCATAACGTCCGCCGCCGCCTACGCTTCCTGCAAAACCATCAATGGAAATCTCAAAAATCGGACCTGTGTAGTAAGACATTCCACGGACCAGTGTTGGATCAAACTCCAAGTTAAAATTAGCTGTTTTTGCTTGCATTACGCTTTCAATAATGGTAGTCAGGTCATCTGCAACTTTAGGTTCTAAGAAGCCTTCCAGTTTTTCTTTACAGAACTGCACGCCTTCTATACCAGAACCCATTGTCTTAAATAATTCAATATATTTTGCAATGCCGTCCTTCTCGTAGCCAGCTTCCTCAAGTTCCGCTGCCACACCTTCCAGACCAATTTTATCCATTTTATCCAGAATAATAAATACCTGAGTAAAAGATTCTTCCGGAAAACCACTGTAAGCTGCCATGGCTTTTAAAATTCGGCGGTCATTAATACGAATGGTAAAGCTGTCAAAATCCAACTTTCCTACCAAAGTAGAAGTCGCCAGGATTACATCAATTTCTGCCAAAAAGGTAGGATCTCCTAAAATATCAATATCGCATTGCATAAACTGACGGAAACGACCTCTTTGAGGACGGTCTGCACGGAATACATTTCCAATGTGCAACGCCTTAAAAGGCTGAGGAAGCTCATTGGCATTGTTAGAATAAAAGCGGCACAGGGGCACAGTAAGGTCATAACGCAATCCGCTGTCTACTAAATCATTTTCCTCTTTTGCTTCATTTATTTTTAATTTATCTCCACGCTTTAAAATACGGAAGATCAGCTTTTCATTATCTCCGCCCTGTTTGCTGGTGAGATTTTCAATGTGCTCTACACAAGGAGCCTCCATGGATGTAAATCCAAATTGTTTATAAGTATCTTTAATCAATCCAATAACATAATCACGGATTTCCATTTCCCGCGGTAAAATATCCTTCATACCAGTAACTGGTTTTTTCTTTAACTGCATGATTCCATTTCTCCTCTCTCTTCTTCATTATGAACAACTCTCTGAAATGCCAGAAAAACCTGCATATCAAAATTTTTCACCTCATCTATCATCATCCGCACTGCCTGAGAAGAAGAAAAGGCATCCCTGTAAGGGCGCTTTTCCGTAAGGGCTGCATAAGTATCACAGATGCGGAGAATACGGCTTCCCAGAGGGATATTTTCTCCTTCTAGGTTTTCCGGATATCCGCTTCCATCATAATTCTCATGATGATAATAAATGGCTTCCAGAATAAACTTTGAATATCCTCTTTCTTTCAAAATTTCATAGCCCAACTGAGTGTGTCTGCGCACATATTTTATCTCCTCGATTACCAGAGGATTTCTGTCACCAGAAACATATCTGCTCAGACGCAATTTTCCAATGTCATGGAGCATCCCTGCCACAGCCAAATCATAGCACTGCTCTTTTGGAAGCCTAAGCTCCATTCCCACTGCATATGCCAGATTACTCACTTGTATCCCATGTTTGATTTCTGTTTCCAAGTTATAACGAATTACTTTTCCACTCATTTCAGCCATGTATCAATCCCGACTCTTTTCCTTTCAATCATCTCATCAATACGGCTAATGTAATTGGCAACATCCTTTACATTTTCCGCCCGTTCAATGCGCTCTCCATTCTGGAAAACAAATTTGGTAGAAGCGCCTGCTCCTGCCGCCAGAATTGATTGTTTTTCCTCCATAATAAGTATATTGTAAATTCCAGCTTTGTCAACTTTTGCGTACCCGATATTTTCCAGATTTCCGCACATATTTTTCTGGCGGTATAAATAATAGGGTCCCATTTGACACTGATATGCATACTTTATGGCCATGTCCATAATTTCCTGATTATTAATAAATTCCATTTCCTCATACTGCTCCTGAAACATACGAAGCCGCGCTGCCCGCTTCACGGCCAGGGAATGCACGGTTAGGCTGTCTGGATCCAGTTTCTTGATTTCTTCTAAAGTATGCTGTACATCTTCCTTCTTCTCTCCTGGAAGACCTACAATAATGTCCATATTAATATTATCAAATCCACACTCCCTCGCCAACGCGAAGGCGTGTCGCGTATCCTCCACAGTATGCTTACGTCCAATGAGTTCCAAGGTTGCCTGATTCATAGTCTGGGGATTTACAGAAATTCTAGTTACTGGAAACTTGCGGATTGCCTGGAGTTTTTCACGGGTAATACTGTCTGGACGTCCAGCCTCCACCGTATATTCCTTCACCTGATGCACAGGAAACTTCATACTAATATGTCCCAAAAGCCGTTCCAACTGCTCAGGTTCTAAGGTTGTAGGTGTTCCGCCTCCGATATAAATCGTATCCAGCACCCTATCTTTCATGGCCTCTGCAATAAAATCCAGTTCCTTTAACAAAGCATCCAAATATGCATCCACCTGGTCTTTCCACCGCTGCAAAGGAGAAGAACTAAAAGAACAGTATAGACAAATGCTTGGACAAAAAGGAATGCCCACATACAAGCTATAACCCTTTTCATAATCAATATCTTTTAAGAGTTCCCGTTCCCTGTTGGCAATGGTAATAGCCAGCGCTGTTTTTTCGTTGCTAGTAAAATAAGTTTTCCGCATATAATCTGCTGCCTGGGCATTACTCATCCCTGATTCAATAAGTCCCATAGCAATTTTGGTAGGACGGATTCCCGTAAGATTCCCCCATGGAAGCGTCTGTCCTGTAAGCTGTGACAACAATTTATATAACACTTGTTTTAATTTATTCTTTCTAATTTTCCGGTTTTCTGTCTCCTCATAGGCTTCCCATCCCTCCAAAAAGGACTCTTCCCATTGAATGCGGATGTATACCTGGGTTCCATAAGTAATGGAAACTAAATGATTTAAATCTGTCGGCACTTCTTCTTCCTGTACATAAAACATCTGAATCTCTTCTTTTGGAAAAAATGCCTTCAAAAGCGTATAAGCATCATACTCAAATTCTTTTTGATTAAAGGAAATTCCAATCATATATCCTTAGTCTCTTTCTTATAATAAATATGGATTATGCAGTTTTTCAAATGCTGCATCCGTTGCTTCTCCGTGTCCCGGATAGATTTCCGTATTTTCTGGTAGTGTTTCCAACAATTCTTTTAGGCTTTGGCGCATACTTCTCATACTGCCCGTAGGTAAATCTGTTCTACCGCAGCTTCCATAAAATAAGGTATCACCACTTAGACAAACGCCCTCTTCTTCTATCCAGTAACAACAGGATCCTGTAGTATGTCCAGGAGTAAGCAGGGTTTTTACGAAAAAACCTGCCAGTTCCAACTTCTCGCCATGGTCCACATAAACATCTGCCTTCACAGTATACGGCTTCCCTGACCAGGCAGCAGACAAATTCTCTGTAGTATCTAAAAGTAGATGTTCCTCCTCTTTGGCTGCATAAATGGGAATCTGATAATGGCTTCGCAATTCATTCGCTGCACACATGTGGTCATAATGTCCATGTGTAAGCAAAATCCCCACCGGATGTCCCGAAAGCTGCTGCACTGCATTGATAATTCGCTCTGGTTCTGCACCTGGATCCACAATAATCATTTCATCTGTATCATTGTGTTTCAAAAAATAGCAATTCGTGGAAACCGGCCCTACCACAAGACCTCTTAAAATTAAATTTTTCATAACTACTCCTTAACCGGCAGTACGCTCGATATCCTTTACGCTTTCTATCTGCCGTAGTTTTTCAATTACATTATTCAATTCTTCCTTACTTCCTACTTCAAAGGAAATATTAATAGTAGCAATTCCCTGTTTACTGGTTCTTGTGTTTAAAGAGGAAATATCAATCTTACGCTCTGTAAATAATTTTGAAATATCTACAATAAGACCTGTCCGGTTGTATGCATAAATATTTAAATCTGCAATATAACGCTCTCCTGTAGCCTGTTCTGGAACTTGCCATTCTGCATCAATCAGACGATTTCTGTCTTCTGCATTCATATTCATGACATTGATACAATCCGTTCTATGAATGGTGACACCACGGCCTCTGGTTACATATCCAACAATTTCGTCCCCTGGAATTGGATTACAACATTTAGAAAACCGCACTGCCACATCATGGATTCCCTTTACAACAATGCCGCCTTTACTCTTTGCAATGCGAAGTTTTTCCTTCTTTTCTGCAGTAGCCTCCAACACTTTAGCATCTGTGATTTCAGCCTTATGATCTTTGTTATAAACCTCTTGGAGCTTGTTAAGAATCTGACCTTCTTTCAACCCACCATGTCCAAGGGCTGCAAGCACGGAATCCCAGTCCCTGAATCCGTATTTTTTCATCACAGCTTCCTGGTATTTTGGCTTCTGAATTTCTCCCAGATTCACACCTTTTACTTTGGCATATTGAGCCAACATTTCCTTGCCTTTTAAAATATTATCAACCTTTAGTTCTTGTTTAAACCATTGGTTAATTTTATTTTTTGCCTGGGTACTCTTCACCACCTTCAGCCAGTCACGGCTGGGACCTTTGGAGTTTTGAGAAGTAATGATTTCCACACGGTCCCCGTTTTTAATCACATATTCAATGGGAACTAATTTTCCGTTTACTCTGGCTCCAACCATCTTATTTCCCACTGCACTATGAACATTATAGGCAAAATCAATAGGCGTAGATCCATTTGGCAGTGTTTTTACATCTCCTGCAGGGGTAAAACAGTACACACTTTCTGAAAACAAGTCCAAATCACTTTTTAGCAAGCTCAGGAATTCTTTATTATCAGACATATCCTTCTGCCATTCCAGAATCTGACGCAACCAGCTCATTTTTTCCTCTTCCGACTGTGTGACACTAAGTTTTCCATTGTTGGATACTTCTTTGTATTTCCAATGGGCAGCAATACCGTATTCTGCAGTCCTATGCATCTCAAAAGTACGAATCTGAATTTCAAAGGGCTGTCCGTTTGGTCCAATTAACGTGGTATGCAAAGACTGGTACATATTGGGTTTTGGCATAGCAATATAGTCTTTAAACCGCCCGGGAATTGGTTTATACATTTCGTGAATAATTCCAAGAGCTGCATAACAATCCCTGACAGTGTCTACAATAATTCTTACAGCAAATAAATCATAAATCTGATCCAGGGTTTTATCCTGATTGACCATCTTTTTATAAATACTGAAAAAATGCTTAATTCTTCCATCTATTTGAGCCCTAATTCCTGCTTTTTCAATATGAGTCCGTACTTCCCCTACCACTTGGTCAATAAATGCCTGTCTCTCACTTTTCTTTAAATTAATTTTTTCAACTAATTCATAGTATACCTCTGGCTTCAAATATTTTAAAGAAAGATCATCCAGCTCAATTTTTACTTTGGAAATACCAAGACGCTGGGCAATAGGAGCATAAATATCCATGGTCTCTCTGGCTTTTTCCTTTTGCTTATGAGGAGGCATATATTTCAAAGTTCTCATATTATGAAGGCGGTCAGCCAGTTTAATTAAAATAACACGGATATCTTTTGCCATTGCCAGAAACATCTTTCTCAGATTTTCTGCCTGTACTTCTACTTTATCAGCTGAATAATTCAACTGTCCCAGTTTGGTAACCCCATCTACCAAAAGCTCTACCTCTGCATTAAACTCCTGGCAAATTTCCTCACTGGTCATTACCGTATCTTCCACTACATCGTGAAGAAGTCCTGCAACAATGGTTTCCTTATCCAGCTCTAGGTCTGCCAAAATAATACCTACGCAGAGGGGATGAATAATATAGGGTTCTCCCGATTTTCTTGTCTGTCCTTTATGTGCATTATTGGCAATATGAAATGCCTTTTCAATCATGGAAATATCGGCAGACGGATGGTATTTCCTGACACTTGTAATTAATTCTTTATATAAAACTTCCGGACTGGTAAAATCATCCATGGATTTTACACTTGCGTCAGCCTTTTTTACAATTTCTTCCGCCTGCAAAGTAGTTTCCTTTTTTTCTTCCATATCCAACCATCACCTCTTTTATCCACGAACCCTTTTATTTTCCTTCGTAACAAATCACAGATGCTACATCATAATCTGCCAGACGTTCTCTTCCTTTCAGCCCTGCAAGCTCCATCAGGAATACGATTTTCACCACCTGGCCTCCCAACTCTTCCACCAACTTCGCTGTTGCTTCCACCGTTCCACCTGTTGCAATTAAATCATCCACAATCACAACCTTTTGTCCAGGCTGGATGGAATCCTTATGCATTTCTACAGTAGCACTCCCATACTCCAGATCATAACTTTGTTCTACGGTTTCACAAGGTAATTTCCCTTTTTTACGAACCAATACCAAAGGTTTATGTAAATTATACGCAATGGGAGCTCCAAAGATAAATCCTCTGGATTCTGCACCTACAATCACATCTGCGTCTGTTCCTTCTATCAGCGCCTGCATGGAATCCACAGCCAATCTAAGCCCATCTGCATCCTGAAGAATGCTGGTAACATCCCTGAATATAATACCTTCTTCCGGAAAATCCGGAATACTTCTTACATAATCCTCAAGTTTCTTTTTTTCATGTTTGTTTTCTTCACAATTTCCCATATGCTCTCCCTGCCTGCTATCGAATTTTGTCATAATTCAAATTTTTATGTGGTTTAGTATATCATCTTTTCCTTGCGGACGCAAACCCCTTTTTCTATCGAATGCTTTGTACCACCATTTCTATGCTCTCTCTTCCCCTGAAACTATTCACAGTAGGGTAATAAATCACATCAAAAAAGGTCTTTTCCTGTGTCTTTGCCACAAACACATCTCCATCGCCAAACCAAATGCCTTCTGATGCTACTCCAAATTCATCTTTCAACTGCATTTTCACCACATTTCTATTTTTTCCAAAAACCCTGCACTGTGAAATTTGAAGATTTTTCTGTGCAAATACGGGTTTTGTATTTCCTTTTCCAAAAGGTTCTAACTGATTCAACTGCCGAATCAAAGGAATCGTCACATAAGACATGGGCATTGGCACATCAATAACAATTTTTTCCGTCATATCCTCCTGTGTAAGGGTACAATTCTCATTTAACCTTCTACGCAGTTCTTCTATATCCTCCTCTTTCATAGAAAGCCCTGCTGCCATGGGATGTCCTCCGAATTTTGTAAACAATTCCTTGCACTTTACCATTTCCTGGAACATATGGTATGCTTCAATAGATCTGCCAGAGCCTTTTACTCCTTCCTCACCTTTAGTCAACACAAACACTGGCTTTGTATAACGCTCTCGGATTCTTCCGGCAATGATTCCTGCCAGGCTTTCATGGCAATCCGGCAAATAAATCACCAACACTCTATCTTTGATTAATTCCGTATTTTCTACCATTTCAATGGCCTGCTCCACGCCTTTTGCAGTCATATCCTTCCGGCTATCATTTAGCGCTTTTAAATCTTGTGCCAAAATAGACGCTTCCTTCTCATCCTCGGTAAGAAGCAGGTCCAAAGCTCTTTTTGCAGTACTCAGCCGACCACTGGCATTCATACAAGGCCCCAAAATAAATCCAATATGATAAGCTGTAATGGTTTTCTCTTCCAGATTATTGACACGAATCAATGCTTTTAGTCCTTTGTTTTCCGGATTTTGCAGTCTTAACAGTCCCTCGCGAACCATAATCCTGTTTTCATCTTGCAGCTCCATGACGTCTCCCACCGTAGCAATGGCGGCAAAAGGTATCAGCAGATTTAGCTCGCCTTTTGGAATCCCTAGGGTTTCATATAGCCCGCAAATTACTTTAAAAGCCACCATAGCCCCACAAATTCCGGAAAATGGATACGTATCTCCTTCCTGCTTTGGATTCACAATAGCATCTGCTGGAGGCAGTATCGTCCGTACTTCTCCCTGTGGCAACTCCTCATAAGGAATCTCATGATGGTCTGTTACTAATACGGTCATACCAAGGGCTTTGGCATGAGCAATCTGAGAAATAGCGCTAATACCATTATCACAGGTTATAATAGTATCTACTTGTGCCTTGGCTGCTAAATCAATGAGTTCCTCAGAAATTCCATAACCGTCTTTCATTCTGTCCGGAATATCTACATCCACACAGGCTCCTGCTCTTAGAAGCCCTTTTAGCAAAATGTAAGTGGAACATATTCCGTCTATATCATAATCTCCAATAATCCTAATCTTTTTCTTCTGGTCTATCTTACCTTTTAAAATCTCAAGAAGTTCTCCAATCCCTTTCAAAAGTCTCCAGGAATGTAAATCTGAAAGTCTTCCATGAAGATACCTCTCAATTTCTTCATCTGTAATCTGTTCCCGATTGCGTATGAGCCTTGCAATCACTGGATCAACGCCAAATTTGCGGCTAATTTCCTGAAAATCTGCCCGTTTGGCAGATACTACCCATTTTTCCATGTTCTTTCTCCTTTGCATCTCATGTAAAAAGAGACTGCCGCACTACTTCATGCAACAGCCTCCTTGTATTAACGATTTTTTATTTTTGTTTTCATGACATACCACAGAGCACCTGTAATACATACAGAAGAATATCCACCGCAGATAATACCTACCATCAGAGGCAAAGCAAATTCACGGATAGAGGATACGCCCATGACAAATAGTAAGAATACCATGATAAAGGTAGTAAGAGAAGTATACACACTTCTAGTCAGCGTCTGGGTAATGCTGGCATTTACCAGATTTTCCAGTTCCTCTTTCTTTCTTCCACTTGCCAGGTTCTCTCGGATACGGTCAAAAATAACAATAGTTGCATTGATAGAATAACCTACAATGGTCAGCATACATGCAATAAAGGTATTTCCCACAGAAACCCTTGCAATGGCATAAAATGCCAGAACCACCAAAACATCATGCAAAAGAGCCATTACCGCACTGCTTGCAAAACGAATGTCTTTGAACCGGAACCAAATATACAAAAGCATGAGAACCGTTGCTACAATTACTGCTTTTACTGCATCTGCACGCATTTCACTGCTGACAGTAGAAGAGATGCTTTCAGAAGTAATATCATTCTGTGTTACTCCAAATTCTTTCTCTAAGGCCTGATTTAAAGCTTCACGTTCTTTTACATCCAAAGTCACGGTTTTAATAATCACCTGGTTGGTGCCTACTACCTTTGTAGCCTGTACGTTTTTATCTCCAGTAATTTTTTCTACCATAGGTGTTATCTTGGCATCAATTTCCTTAATTGACATATCTTCTGCAAAGGATACATTGGTCGCAGTACCACCTTTAAATTCTAAGCTGTATTTCAGAGCCTCCCCACTGGTACCCTTAAACGCAAGCATAGCCACTGGAGCGCTTAAAATCATTAAAATAGAAATCAGGAAGAATACCTTTCTTTTCTGTAAGAACCGAATTGGTGTTCTTTCTTTTCTCATACCATAGAACTTTTCATTTTTCACACCTACGGCATAAACCGCATACATGAGGATTCTGGAAACCACCAACGCAGTAAACATAGACAGTACAATACCAAGGGCAAGTGTCTGTGCAAAACCTTTTACAGTTCCAGATCCCAGCCAGTTTAATACAAAGGCTGCAATTAATGTTGTAATATTTCCATCAAAGATTGCAGAAAATGCCTTTTTAAAGCCTGCCTGTAAAGCACTTCTTACGCTTTTGCCTGCTGCAATCTCTTCCTGAATACGAGCATAAATAATGACGTTTGCATCCACTGCCATACCAATGGACAAAATAATACCTGCGATTCCCTGTAATGTAAGCGTTAAATCAAAAGCATTCAGCGCAATCAGATCCAGGCATACATAAATCACTAACGCGATACCAGATACCAGACCTGGAATTCTGTATACAATAATCATAAACAGAATAATTAATGCAAGTCCAATGGCTGCCGCCACCAAGCTGGTGGAAATTGCTTCTTCTCCCAACTGTGCAGCTACAACACTGGAACGCAGTTCTGTAAGCTCCAGCTTCAGACCACCAATACGGATGGTAGATGCAAGATTTTCTGCTTCCTGTGCATCCTTCATACCGCTAATCTGTGCGCTTCCGTTATCAATCACAGCATTTACCTCTGGCACACTGACAAAGCTTCCATCATAGTAAATACCAATGGTATCTCTTCCAGCTTCATAAGCAACCTTCGTTGCTTCTGCAAACTTTTTTGTTCCCTCTTTCGTAAGTGACAGATTTACCACATGGATATTATTTTTTAAGTCATCTTGTCCCACTGCTGCTTTGGCATCTTTTACATCAGTACCACTTAACACAATACTGCCATCCGCCTCAATCTCTTCAATGGTTTTCACAAGTTCATATTCCTTGGTTTGAGCATTATAGGTATAATTCTCATTTCCCTGTGCGTCTTTGTGCGCAATAAAATACAGGGAACCTGGCTTTCCAAGTTCTTCCAAAATCTTATTGGCATCATTTACACCAGGAATCTCTACAATAATACGGTTCTCACCTTCCTGATATACCTGAGCTTCTGTACTGTATTGCTCTACACGTTTTTGCAGTTTGTAAATCGTATCCTGCATTTCATCTGCTTTCGGTTTTTCTTTTGATGTCTCATATGTAATGCTGACACCACCGGACAGGTCTAATCCTGTCTTAATATTTTTTGCAGCACCTGTTCCTGTGGGACCAAATCCAACTGCTGTGGTAAAAATCAAAAAAGCAGTAACCAGAACAGTCATCACCAGCACAAGTATGCCTCTGTTTTTTTTCATGGTCTTTCCCTTCTTTACATTCTTATTTCATGACAATCGCCATAGGTTATTCCTCTGCTGCCTCAGCCGCTTTTAACATAATCGCACACTCCACACGCTTGCGCTGCAGTTCACAGCCCAGATCATAGGCATCATTAATGGAACCATGGAAATTATAGGAGTTTGCCGCACAGCCGCCGCTGCAATAGAATTTAGCAAAACAATCCTGACATTTCTCCTTTGCATAGACATTACAATTTTTAAATTCTTTGCAAAGGTCCTGACGTTTTACACCATCCCATACATTTCCCATAAGGAATTTCTCTTCCCCAACAAACTGATGACATGGATATAAATCTCCCCATGGAGTAACAGCCAAATATTCTGTTCCTGAACCACAACCAGACAGGCGTTTATAAACACAAGGACCACCTGTTAAATCAATCATAAAATGGAAGAAATTAAAGGCTTTGCCTTCTTTTCTTCTACGAATCATTTCTTTTGCCAGCTTATCATATTCTTCACAGATTTTCGGAACATCTTCCCACTGCAGAGCATATTCTTCTTTTTCATCTGCCACTACAGGCTCTACGGAAATCTGGTCAAATCCCAGGTCTGCTAAATGCAGCACATCCTCTGAAAAGTCAAGGTTATGACGGGTAAAAGTACCTCTGGCATAATAACTCTTTTCTCCTCTGCTCTTGGCAAATTTCTGGAATTTTGGCACAACCAAGTCATAGCTTCCAGCACCCTTTCGAAAAGGACGCATAAAATCATGTACTTCTTTTCTTCCGTCAATACTAAGCACCACATTTGCCATTTCTTTATTGGCAAATTCCATAATTTCGTCATTTAATAAAACGCCGTTGGTAGTCAGTGTAAAACGGAATTTTTTATTATATTTTTCTTCCTGTGACCTTCCATATTCTACTAACTGTTTCACTACATCCCAGTTCATGAGAGGTTCTCCGCCAAAGAAGTCTACTTCCAGATTTCTCCGATTTCCAGAATTGGCAATAAGGAAATCCAATGCCTGTTTTCCCACTTCGTAGGACATCATGGCTCTTCTTCCATGATATTCCCCTTCCTCTGCAAAACAGTAACGGCATGCCAAATTACAGTCATGAGCAATGTGCAGGCACAGAGCCTTCACCACTGTTTCTCTCTCTTTGAAATGTTCAATGGCATCCCGATAAATATCTTCTGTAAAAAGCATTTCTGCATCTTTAAGCTCTTGAATCTCCTCAAGAGCTGTAGAAATCTCTTCTTCCTGGTACTGCCCTTTGAGATGTTCCTTGATAAAAGCCGCATCTTTGCCTTCATCCAAAAGTCCTATGATGTCATAGACCAGTTCATCTACAACATGTACGGAACCGCTATTTACATCCAGTACAATGTTATATCCATTGTTTTTATAACGATGAATCACCGTGTTACCCCTTTCTTTTGCATATTTTTTATCGCAACAAATAAGCAGCGGCTTTGATGCCGCTGCTCCCATTCGTTCCTGCACGCGAAAGCTGTCCGTGGCAGATTTGAACGCCTTACGACAGATTATTTATTTTCGCAGCTCTGGTTTCCTACAGTACAGGAAGTTTTACAAGCTGACTGGCAAGATGTCTGACATTCGCCACATCCACCCTTTTTCACTGTGTTCTGTAAGCTCTTTGTATTTAATGTTTTGATATGTTCCATTACATAATCCTCCTTACGTATTTAATGTTCAGATATGATATCTAAGCGGTATTATAGCATAGCTGCCTCTGCCAGGCAAGTATTTCTTTTTCATGACAGCATTCCTCCTAAAGTTCCTCCTATTAGACACAGGAAAAACAAAAGTATTAGTTCTTTCATATCTCCTCTTGCATGATGTTCTGTCAAAAAAGTGACCGCTGAAAGCAAAAAGGCGTAGCTGCCTCCAAGTCCCATTCCCCAGAGAAATCTTCTAGACTCTGCTTTTTTGCCCATATAAAATCCGCCAGCTAGACAAGACACTATGTAAATCAGCAGAATTCCCAGATTTACCTGGCTCTCTCCCAGTCTCATCTTATACAATAAAAAAGCAAGTACTAGGAGTGAAATGCCTGTTACAGCATAAGACAGCAGCAGCGCTTTCATCATTTGCAAAGGTTTCGCATTTTTTGAAATTGTCTGTTCCATATAAAAACCCTCCCATATGTATCTATATGGAAGGGTTTCTATATTCATGCCTTATTTGTCCTGTTTTTTCTTCTTTTTTCCAACAACCACTGCTCCGGCTCCCAATGCCAAAGCTCCGGCGCCTAAGAGCACATACTGGGCAATTTCTGTGTCATCTCCTGTTTTTACTGTATGAATAATCGTTACATTGGAACTTCCTGCACTAGATACTGTCTGGTTTCCAGGTTTTTTCTGCGTAGTAGAAGTCTCTTGGGAGGATTGGGAAGCATTGTTCTGCCCAGATGAAGGATTATTCTGCTGAGATTGCTGCTGTCCTGACTGCTGAGTAGACTGACTGCCTGCTCCTGTTCCTGTTCCTGTAGATGGCTTGTGACCCGGACTGTTGATTCCAGGCCCTACAATTTGATGTCCCCCTACATTAAAGGGACTAAAGGAGGCCGTTTCAAAAGCCAGATATTCTTCACCATCTTTTACTTCAATGGTCATATTTCCTACTTTTCCGTCTTTGTCAAAAATGAAATATTCATATTCATTATTTCCCAAGTAATGAGCAATGGCCAAATCCGAATAACAATCTGCATTTTCCGGCAAAGGTATCAGTACCTTTACTTTTTTGCCTTCCGGTATTTGATACTCTGTATCCTCTTTTAAATCCCACAATTTCAATTCATAGGCAGATAAAATCTCTCCAATTCCAGCATCTGGCAACTGGCTGACACTATCATTGTAGCTTACCTGAAGATCCACATAGAATGGAAGAAAATCTGCATATACCTGAACACCGGATTCATCAATCAAACTTCCTACTGGAATAACCTCTGGAGCTTCCTGTGCTACTTCTCCCAGCTTTCCAGGTTGTGCGCTGTTTTCCACCGGTGGTTTTTGTGGCTCCTGTTTTTCTTCTTCTGGTGTAGTAGGCTCCACCGGAATAATGGTTACTTCGTCTTTAGACTCTGCCCCTTGCTCTTCCTGTGGTTGTGCCGGTTTTTCTGTTTCTGTCTTCTTTAATTCCTCTACAAATATTCGGACCTTCCGTACTACAGTTTGAGAGTCCTCCTCCCATCCTGATACTTTGGTATAATCCCATTTTTTCAAATTCTCCGGAGTAAAACGAAGTGTCATTTGGGTTTCATATGCCGTTAATTCCGTATTTCCTTCCCAGGCAAAGGTTCCTTCTCCTTTAAATCCTTCTTCTTCCTCAAAAGAAAATTCTTCCCATTCTGCTTTTGTTTGAAATACAAGGTTCTCTGGTACTGTTAAAACAGCTTCTTGTTTCTCCGTCTCACCTGGCTGCTGGATATCCGGCTGCTGTGGTGCCTCTGGTCCTTTCTCCGGCAGGTCTGTTTCTGGTTTTTCTTCCTCCGGCTTTGTTTCTGGTTCACTTGGTTTTTCAATATCCGGCTGCTGTTCCGGAACATCTGGCTGCTGAGGCTGTTGTTCTGTTTCCGAATCCCCCTGCTGACTATCCTCTGGATTCTTTTCTTCGGGTGCTTGGTCTACCCCATCTTCTACTCCATCAAGTTTCTCCTCTTCATTTGGCTCTTTCTCTGGTGCATCAGGCTTCTGTTCCTCCTCTGATGCATCTGGTTTTTCCGGCTTTGGAGTTTCTTCCTGTGTATTTTCCTGCTGATCTTCAGGCTTCTTTTGTTCTTCTGCTGTCTTCATCTGAAAAGCTTCTTTTCCAGCTTCTGCAGAATCTGTATCCACATCCGATGCCTGAATTCCTTTTCCCAAAATAGTCAAGGTCCCTTTTCCTGTTATTTTAACAAACTTGCCTTCAAACCCTTCTGCTCTTTTGATTGTAACATTAGATGGTATTTTCAGTTCTGTTTTCTCATCTATGACAACTGTGCCAGAAACCAAAATCAAACCATCTTCTCCCGCACACTTCAAAGCTTTGCCAAAAGAAGAAACTGCCTTTTCTTCTGTGCTTCCATCTGCTTTTTCCGCAGCTTTTGTACTTCCATTTAGATAAACGGTCTTTCTGACTTCTTGCTTCTGTGTCTCGGCTGCCCATACGGAAACAGGCGCTGCAAATTCTCCCACGGTTCCAGCTGCCACAGCAGAGGCCAGAGTAAGTCCCAGTACATTCACTGCTGCTTTATGTAAAATTTTTTTATTTCTATTCATGAATATTCATCCCTCATTTTCAAACACCTATATCTGTGCCTATTTTCCATTGACGATGAACAAGCATTGCCTGCCCTCGCTTGTTACCGCTCATTATATCACAGTTTTTTTATTTCTGACACCCCTTAAATCAACTTTTTTCCCTTTGCTTCCTTGCAATCTCAAAGGAAATCATGTATATTATTCTGTATAGCTTAAAGCTATTAGTATATTTTTATAAAGGAGTTGAACATATTGGATTCCAGTGACGCCATACAGTTTCTGGCTCTGATTATACTTATTTGTTTATCAGCATTTTTTTCATCAGCAGAAACTTCTATGACAACCGTGAACAAGATTCGTATTCAGTCTCTGGCTGAACAAGGTGACAAACGGGCCTTAATTCTCTTAACTGTGGTAGAGGATTCTGGTAAATTACTGAGTACGATTCTCATTGGCAACAACATTGTAAACATCAGCGCGTCATCCCTTGCCACCACTATTACCATGAGGCTTTTTGGCAATGCTGCAGTAAGCGTCAGCACTGGTATTATTACCCTTTTGGTTCTGATTTTTGGAGAGATTACTCCAAAAACTATGGCTTCTCTTCACGCTGAAAAAATGGCGCTTTCCTATGCCAGAATCATTCAATTTCTTATGTTCTTACTGACCCCTGTAATTTTCCTGGTCAACAAAATGGCCAAGGGTGTGCTGACTCTTCTACGGGTAGATGACAGTGTAAAGGGAAATACCATTACAGAACACGAACTTCGTACCCTAGTAAATGTAGGACATAAAGAAGGTGTGATTGAAACAGAAGAACGTCAGATGATTTACAATGTATTTGATTTCGGTGATTCCCAGGCACAAGATGTCATGGTTCCCAGAATTGATGTGACCTTTGCTGATGTAAACAGCAGTTATGAAGACCTCATTCAACTGTTCCGTGAAGAAAAGCATACCAGATTTCCAGTTTTTGAAGAAACCACAGACAATATTATTGGTATTGTAAATGTAAAAGATCTTCTGCTCACGGAGAAAAAAGATTTTACCCTTCGGAAGATTCTGCGAGATGCTTATTTTACTTACGAATACAAGAAAACTTCTGAACTGTTGATGGAAATGAAAGAACATTCTGTTTCCTTTGCCGTAGTATTGGATGAGTACGGCGCAACCTCTGGCATTGTAACTCTGGAAGATTTGGTTGAAGAAATCGTCGGTGATATTCATGACGAATACGATATAGAAGAAGAGGACGATTTGACTGAAATTCTTCCAGGAAAAGAATATCTGGCACTAGGTTCTGCCCGTCTGGATGATTTGGATGAGGTTTTGCATCTAGATATAGAATCTGATGACTATGATTCTATCGGCGGTTATATTATTGAACAATTAGACCGTTTTCCTGAAAAAGGCGAATCCGTCATCACAGACTCCGGTATCCGCCTTGTGGTAGATAAGGTAGAACGAAACCGAATTGAATCGGTACACATCTACCTCCCCGAAACCAGAGGAAATAATAATGAAGGTTCTCTTGACAACTAGAAAGGAAATGACTTATGAACGGATTATTTAATCTGGACAGCCCAATTATGCGGTTTCTGTCTAAAGTATGTGACTTAATGATTTTAAATGTAATGTGCATTATCTGCTGTCTTCCTATTGTTACAGCAGGAGCTTCTATCACCGCTTTATATACTATTACCATGAAAATGGTACGCGGGGAAGAATCTTATATCTTTAAAGGTTTTTTAAAAGCCTTTAAAGAAAATTTCAAGCAATCGACGATTATCTGGTTAATTATGGCAGTCCTTGGTATTTTCGTTTTCGTAGATTATCAGGCAGCTTCTCTCCTTCCGAAAAATATGAGCAATATTTTCCGCGTTTTAATTGGCGCCTTGATTATTTTTTACTTAATGATTTTATCCTACATATTTCCATATACAGCGCGATTTGAAAACAACATTAAAAATATTTTCAAAAATTCTCTGTTGATTGCAATTTTAAATCTGCCATGGACCATTTTAGTGATTGCACTTCCTATTGCATTGGGATTTCTTACTTTCCTAACTACCACCACATTGGTATATGGAAGTATGCTGTGGATGCTTCTTGGATTTGCCGTGGTAGCTTATATTGAATCCATGATTTTCCGTAGAGTATTTGCCAAATACGAACCTGCTTCAGAAAAAGACAACACAGACCCAGATCAGTATACCGTACCAGAAGAATTACCAGATTCTTCTAAATCAGATAACGTTTAACCAACAAACACCGTCAAAAATACAACTGCTATGGTTGTTTTTGACGGTGCTTTCATTATATGCATATTCTATCAAATTTTTATTTGCTATCTCTTTATCAACTTTCTCAATTATTCTTCATACACTGCAACATTTCGGTCTGTTTGTCAAGGACATAGAGAAAAGTTTTCCAGTAGTCGCATAACTTTATCGCTCATGCGCTCTGTGCCTGTCTGGCTGAAATGAAGCGATAGTTCATAGGTAGTCTTAGTAGCTGTCTGTGTGATTTCCTGCTCGGTGGTACTACCGTGAGGGTAACGGTTATTTAATTGTTAATGAGTACTACAAACTGAAATTGAACAAAATCGCTACGCGATGGCCTGCCAAGGCTGTGGCATAGCGATTTTCTGTTTTATATAACAAAACAGTGGAAAGCAAGTCCTAAAAGTAGTATTGTTAAATCACCACAAAATAACAATCAAACAGGATCGACCTTCCCACTGCCTATGAAAAGAATACCACCCTTCC